>Ga0315914_1001280_pt1 | contig 36992 bp, 16 predicted proteins | sample MpolenodulesMG_FD_203920 | JGI IMG/M metagenome (GOLD analysis project Ga0315914, IMG submission 203920) | Medicago polymorpha root nodule microbial communities from Los Angeles, California, United States - elongated nodules | ecosystem: Host-associated > Plants > Roots > Nodule | place: USA...
TGCACAACTTCTTGAGTTATGTCCTATCAGTCCACATCTTCCACATTGAGTGTCATTATAGGTTTTCTTCATGCTACTCCCACAAATAGGTTCCTCATTGCCATCCTTTCTCCTGTTCTTCTCTGCAACTTTATCCATCATCTTTGTACATAGAGCTTGAAGATGAAGACCGGCTGTTGTAGTTGTTTTTGCCCATACGCCCACCACCCATCATTTTTAAACACCAAATCTTCAACAATGACCACTGATTTTTGAATTTTGAATTGAATCAAAAAAAATTAGGGTTTTAAGTTTTTTGAATTGGGGAAGAACATTGACATCAATTCATGGAAGAACTTTGGGGGATTTTGAACTCTAGGTGACAAATTATAACATTAGGGTTTCAAATTTACATATTTGGGGAAGAATGACCCGTTAAAGAGAAAGAGCCGTTGGGAATTTTCTGAAAATCAATCAATTTGGTCCTTGGCAATTTTCTGAAAATCCATCAATTTGGTCCTTGGAAATTTTTCTGTAAATCAATCAATTTGGTCCCTGCTTACGTGCCATCTGACGTGTTAAGCCTTGTAAGAGGTTAACGTTACACGTCACCTCCGTTAACAGACCAACTTAATGGAGGGACCATTTTGATGGACGCCTGTAAAATTCAGGGACTAAATAGCTATTTCGCAAAATTAAGGGACGAATTTGGCCGATGCGTTAAAATTCAAGGACGAAATTGAGGTATTAGTCATTTGAAAATATTACTTTTTTATTTGTATTTTCAGATGAATCAATCAACCAAACCGTATATCATCAGTTTAGTTTAATCTATAGCAACATTGAAAACCAAATAATTGCGGATTTGATTGGTTTGGAATTTTTTGACGTAAAACCGAACAAAATTGAACTAGTATACCCCTGCTGACTAGTCACCTAAATAGACATCAAGTAAACCGATAACTGTCGAATTACAGTTATTTTTTTTATAACACTTATCAACTTGTTCAGCAAGTTATCTGACTTAAAAGAACCTTAATGTGATGTAAATCGTTTCAATCACAAAACTATGCCAGGAAGCTATTACGTTTGTTTCCCGCACCTTTTTGCAGGTTTGGACACAACTACATAAATGTGGAACAAAGTGATGCAAGCACGCACGCTAGAAGCCAAGACAGATCACCACAAAAGACATTTGGGGACAACCCCGATTCGCTAGTCGAGCTCAACGATGAAGTGAGCCAATACAATAAGTTCTAGAGAGGAATGCCAAAGACATTTCGTCAGGCAAGAAATCGTCCACTAAGCGAGTTATTGTGGTTTCAGGAAATATATGAAGACAATTGACTTCTCCATCCAAAGAAGAAAGCTCAACTCGCTAGACATACCTCATTGTGTCTAGCGAACGTACTATAAATAGAGATGTAGTTTGATGTGGTATGATTGGATGCAAGTGTGAATAATTTTCACATTTAACATTAAATATTAATTAAACTATAATTTTATTTCTTCAATGAAATTGATTTTCTTCAATAAAATCAAATTAATACGTCCTCGTGAGCTTAACTCAGTTGGTATGGACGATGCATAATATAATATATACAAGGTTTGAGGTTCAAACCCCTACCACCACAAAAAAAATATCAAATTAATATTTTATAAACTTTAAAATTTTAATTTAAATAATTAATATGACTTTACTACTAATTTCTATATTTAATGGTACATAATTTTTAATTTTTTTAATATTATTTTTACAAAAATCTCATAAAATGCTGAAAATGAATCGTCTTAAAGTTTAATGTACTAACCCAACTTAACTCAACTTTTATATAGCTTAAGTGTGTATTTGGTTTGTGCAGTGGAAAAAATTAATTTTGGTAGAATTGATTTTGGTTAAAAGTAATTCCGACTAATAGTGATTTGTATTTGAATACATTAGTGTAAAAGTGAGTTGAACAATGAATGTGTATGTGAAAATCAATTCTAAAATCAAAAGTTACAAATCTTAACTTCAAATATAATCAATTCTACACAGCTACAATCAAACATGTTAAAATCAATTATGCATCTCGAGAATCAACTATGATCCATCTACAAGTGGAACTAAAAACACACTAAATAGATTGAGGCAAAAAAAGACCAAATTGTGTTTAAACAAAATTCCACAATTCGTCTCTTAACTTAATTTTAGATGACACTTTCGTCGTTTATCTTTTTTTTGTCCCGATTTAGTCCTTTATGTCATAAAATATCAACATAATTATCATTTTTTATATAAAAAATAATTAAAAACTAAAAAAAAACATCAAAAATTCATCAAACTCATAAACAGACATGAATCTTCATCATACAAATGTAAAAACTTAAATTTCATTGAGAAAATCTAATTAAAGTGATAAGGTAGTGTCTTTTTATAATAAAAAGGACTAAATTAGGATAAAAAATATAAAAGATAAAAGTGTCACCTAAAATTAAGTTAAGTGACGAATTATGTAATTTTACCTTGTATTTAAACTAACTTTTTTTAAGTTTTGTCCATCCAAAATTCTAAATATGTGTGGTCCGGTCCATCTTTCAACAACTCTACTTAAAATATAGAGAAATGTACCGGTTAAGGAATCAAATATAGTAAGTATTGCATCAGAACATGTGCCGTCAACTCCTCAAAAACATAAAAAGTTTTATTTTCACTTTAAAACTTTCCTTTTTAGTTTCTTTAACCAGTGTCCCAGAGGTACCGGTTAACAAGACCCTAAAATATATGTTGCCTTGTAATTATGCTAAGGAGTATTATTAATTTGGAATTCGACTAAAAGATGAAATTGAATAAAAAAAATTCATTTCAAAAATTAAACTCGATTTTTTTTCCTTTTCATTTAAAAAATGATTATTAAGTGAAGCTGGTCGATCAATTGAGCGAAATCCTTCTTTCTTTTTTCCAATTTAAAAGGTGTAATAATTATTTTGGTTTTTAAATGTATAATAAGTAGCCATACCAACAGTTATCCGATATATCAAAATTTTAAAATAGTTTAGGAATGAGCACTACGTTATTTAAAATAATCATTTACTTTAAAATGTTTCGTTAGTCCTTCTATCTCAATTATTATCCGATTACATAAAAAGAAAGAATACCATTGTTATCCGAATATAAAATTGTCACTGTCTCAATTTCTCATTGGGTAAATGAAACCAATGATGAAACTAAATTGGTGTTGAAAAAAGTGAGAGGTTAAGAAAGTTGATTAGAGTGATGGAGACATGATTATACACAAAGAAAGGAAGTTAGCAGTAAACTAAACAAAAAGAAAGAAAGTCTAAAGTCTAAAAGTAAACCGAACACACTGGAAATCCACGTGGATGATCTGTTACTCTCTCCCCCAATCACCATAAATATTCTTCTTACTTTCATTTCATTCATAAACTAAACTCAAATCCCATAGCATAAGTATATTCATTCATATTCGTATTAAATCAAATCACATAAGTTTCGGAACGTATCACACAATTCTCGCTTCGCTTCGCTTCTTCAATGGCTTCTCGCGTCGGCATCACCAATACCAATGGCACCTCTTCTCCTTCTTCTTATTTAAACTCTTCACGTTTTCTATCACCGTCTAAGAATTCTTCATTCCAAACCCAAAACGGTAGTAATTCTAATTCTGCTTCTGTCATGACTCAAAACAAAACCGTTCTAGTTACCGGCGGTGCCGGTTACATCGGTAGCCACACCGTTCTTCAACTCTTACTCGGCGGTTTCAATACGGTTATCGTTGATAATCTTGATAATTCCTCTCAAGTTTCTGTTCACAGAGTTAAGGAACTCGCTGCTCAATTTGGGAATAACCTCAATTTTCACAAGGTGCTCTTCTTTTTATTACGCTTTTTTTTTTCTTTCTCAATTTTGATTGGTTGCAGCCTTTTTTTTAATTTTTAGATATTGATAATTTTCTGAATTTAGGTTTATTAATTTTTTCTTGCTGTTTGTAATTTTGCAATTCGTTTATATTTAATCTGTTTAATATTTGTGATGGATTGGCGGTGGGTCTAAAAAGCTAAAGTTTTGTGTTTAATAAGAATTATTGAAAAAGCTAATTTTTGTTGTTGTAATTTGCTTACAATTGTTGACAGATCCAAATATTACTTTTGAGCTTTCTGTGATCTCTAGTTTAACTTTACGAATTTGAGTTTTCATGTTAATTCTGTTCAGTGAATTGTTTATGAGACAATTTGTTTATCTGTTCAGTAAAGCTCAAACTGTTTCAATTCTATGGTTCTGTTTGGGAGTTGAATTTTGGAGTGGAACATTCTCGAGGGTTAAGTATATATATTTTAATATTTACTTTTATTTTATTTTTTTGACGCAGTATATACTATATTTTTTAAAAAATTGAAAGAACAACATAGTACATGTAACATGAGCATATAATATCATGTTTTTTGATATTTTAAAATATCAAATATATATTAAAATATAGATTTAGCCCTCCAAAACCATTTGAAAACCAACTCGCAGACACACCTTTAATTTTACATCTGGTTGTAGTGAAGTCAAAATGTTTCAGTTTGTTCATTATGGTGAGAGAATTTTAATTATATTTTTTGCCATTGCAGGTAGACCTCCGGGACAAGGCTTCTCTTGAGCAAATATTTGCTTCCACCAAGTAAGGATTATAACAAGTGTATTTTTTCCTTTCTATTTTGGTGCTCATAAGTAGAGTATGATTGGTTCAGTAAGTGCAACTCAAATGGTAGCTGCACGGATGTTTGATTTGTTGAGACACAAGTTCCAACATGCGATTCCTTACTTCTCCACAATTAAGGCGTGAAATTATCGTAATTAGGCTATTTAACAAAACAAAAGTAGCGTATGACCGATGTTTTTGTAAATATAATGAAAAAATTGGCTCCTTCCTCGTGGAGCCTCATGTTATCTTATAGTTGTACTTGATAATTGAATTGATGGTACAACTGTTTCTTATAACTTTATATTATGTTGTTGTAGGTTTGATGCAGTTATACATTTTGCTGGAATGAAAGCAGTGGGTGAAAGTGTGCAGAAACCGTTACTCTACTACAACAACAACTTGATTGGGACAATCACTCTTTTGGAAGTCATGGCTGCTCATGGATGCAAGAAGGTAAGTTCCTTGTTTTTGAATGGGATGCATGCTTTCAAAATTAAATAACTGTGCATTTTTTTATTACACTGATATATATTTTTTTTAATTTGAATGATTTCAGCTTGTGTTCTCATCTTCCGCCACTGTATATGGTTGGCCAAAGGAGGTTCCATGTACTGAAGAGTTTCCTCTGTCAGCAGCAAACCCATATGGACGAACCAAGGTATGATAAGGAAATTATTTAGGGCATTTGTGGGAAGGTGAAACTGGTTTTGACTTTAAATTTCTGTCCCTGCCATCTATTTTTGGTTATGTATAAAATTTCATTTTGAAGTTGATGAATAATCTAAGGAGGATTCCTTCAAATTCTTTGTAATTATCTTCTGTTTGTTTGAATGATTTTCTGTTTTTCACTAGAAGAAAAAAAAAATTCATTTTAATTAGTTTACTGATGAGATGTTTCTCATTCAGCTCACCATTGAAGAAATCTGTCGTGATGTCAATCGTGCTGATCCAGATTGGAAAATAATGTTATTGAGATACTTCAACCCAGTGGGTGCACACCCTAGTGGTTATATTGGGGAGGATCCTCACGGGATTCCAAATAATCTTATGCCATTTATTCAGCAAGTAGCGGTTGGCAGACGTCCTGCACTGACAGTTTTTGGAAATGATTATAAAACAGTTGATGGCACTGGGGTATGTTATCATTCACTTCAACTTTTCCGTTTTGATTATTTCATGTGCACAGTGCTCTTCGTTATCCCGTTTGTACCCTGTTAGAAATTTTGCTTGTACAAACTGTCTGTACTCATTGGATGGTTCTGTTGGGTGCATGCATTTATTTACCATTTTTAAGGTATACCTTTGATTTCTTCACTATGGATCTTACTGGATAGTTCTTACCTTATTCTCAGGTTCGGGATTACATTCATGTTGTTGATTTAGCTGATGGCCATATTGCTGCATTGCGTAAACTAGAAGAAGCTGACATAGGTATTATTCCAAATATATCATTATCTTACCTTCTAAAACTTACTCGTGTTATTGGAAAATTTTGAGGCAGTGGTACCTCATGTCTTTAATATTCATGCTGTGTGTCTGTATAGGTTGTGACGTTTATAACTTGGGGACAGGAAAGGGAACATCAGTTTTGGAGATGGTTAGAGCTTTTGAGAAAGCATCTGGAAAGGTAATAACTTTATCTGGTCTCCTATCTGTCACCTTTATCCTTGCTGTCAACTTTAATTCCAGCTTTGAAAACAAAAATACTGTTGCTCACATGCGTTTATTTCTTTGCGGGGTGAGCTGTTCTGAAAATTTAGCCAAGATATTTTGTGTTCGAATATGAATTGCCCTAACTGTAGTTAAGGATACGCAGCTTCTCTAAGACAGACCGGTTGCTCTATAATCTCATTTGCCTCCCTTTTCTTTATGGAGTGATATATGATATAGATATAGACAGACCGGCTACCAAATGTTATAGGAATCAAATAATTTCCCTCTAGGATTCTTTCTATCCATCTTAATCTTTAATTGACAATCACGGTTACTTTTTATATATTATGAAAATCTAGAGCATGTTGAACCCAATCATGTATAACATTGAGCCAATTTTCAGTGCATGTATAATAATTCTCCTGATTATTTATGTTTTCAGAAAATTCCACTTGTGAAGGCTGGCCGTAGACCTGGTGATGCTGAAATTGTTTATGCATCAACAAAAAAAGCTGAAAGAGAACTTAAGTGGAAGTAAGTGTCATCTCTTTTCAAGTGTATATCTAACTGGTCAGGCTTTCCTTTCTAATTTCTTGTAAGGACCGGGCGTCATCTTATTAACAGTCGCATTTGTTCATAATGAATTACTTTATGTGCGTCTCCGTCTCTTCAAATTTGTGACTGTTCTGTTGTGAAACATTTGCATATTAGTAGTGATAAATGTTTCATCCAATTTGCAACATTTCTGCTATGACACATTTTCATCTTTATGATATATTCTGGGTGTGGTTTGGTGGTATACTTCTTTCTCCTAACCCTTTATATTTTATTATTCTCTAAAAATTATTTGATGTGGCAGGGCAAAATATGGAATTGATGAAATGTGCCGTGATCAATGGAATTGGGCTAGCAAAAACCCTTACGGCTATGGATCTCCTGATTCCACAAATTAAAGTTGACAATGATTAAATATGTCATAGATGTTATGATCTTGGGTTTTTTTTTTCTTTCTCTTTCTGAACTCTGCTACATCAATCACCATAGGTATCACCATAGGTCCTGTGAATTTAGTTTTCTCCGAAGCTCTTTTTCTCTTATAGCCTTTTAAAGGAGACAAGTACTATTGTGATTTCTAGTTACAACGTAAAGAAGTAGTGATTTACCATACTATAGTTTACAGGTTATATCTAGGCTTCACCTTACAGATTATAGGTTATTATTATATATAAGGATTCTATCATGTTCTACTTGAAACTTGACGGCGTCCTCTTTTGTAAATCTAAACTATGTATTTTATTTATATATGATATGATAACCAACAAATACTCTTACCGTGTTATGTTAGATTAAGCTTTCATATTTTGCACTACCAAGCATTTTATGAAAATTTGAATAAATGCCAGCGTAAGCGTTTATTAACGACAACACGAGTATGCCTTTAATCAGAAATTTCTTGTTAACCTTTTTGGTTTAAGGTTACTCTTGAACAAACATTATGTGTTCATGCAAATGCAATTGCCAATATTCTGAAAGTCGGGGTATAAACCACAACCAAAATTGCAGTCAAAGTTAACTTAACACTCAATTTACCAGATTATAAATTTGTGTATTTTGGGTAATAATTTGTAGAAGTGGTATCAAAGCAACTTTGAGGAAAGACTTAAACTAGATTTCTTTTAGCTATAATTTAATTTGAAATATGACGTTGAGACTTAATTTCAGCGTTGAATGGGAAAATGAGAAAAAACAGCCAAAAGTAAATCCAAAGGTGAGAAGTATGATTTAGATCTAGGAGGATAAACTAATCAGCGCTGTAGAGAATGGACTAACAACGAGTCTCTTTCACACAATAGCACAGTGACAAAAGATTATTCAAATTCACAATCATCACATGAAACAGTTCATAGATCTCATTGTGCTCAATGCTTATCAACAAAATATCCAAAAACTACATTAACCATCACAACATTCAACGTCCTTGTTGTATCATAAGACTAAAATTTCGTTCTAGACTCTAGTTTTATCATGAACAACAAAACTGTACTCGTTACCGGTGGTGCCGGTTACATTGGTAGCCACACCGTTCTTCAGCTCTTACTCGGTGGTTTCAAGACCGTCGTTGTTGATAATCTTGATAATTCCTCAGAAGTTGCCATTCACAGAGTTAAGGAACTCGCCGCTGAATTTGGGAATAACCTCAGCTTTCACAAGGTACTCTTTCCCTTGCACATTTTTTGCTCAATTTCGATTATTTGTAGTATCTTTTTATTGGGTCATGCTAACAAGTGCCCTGCCCTAAGGGCACTTGTTAAGGATTAAAACTTAGAAATGATCGATGAAATTTAGGTAGAAAAAGTTACTTTTTGTTGTTTCAATGTGTGGAAACTTGAATGCACAATTTTTAAGATAAAACTTCGATTTTAAACTTCTTAACAAGTGCTCTAGTTAGCATTTCCTTATTTCATTTTGTGGATTTAGGTTCTCCAATTTTCTCTTGCTTTTTTTAATTTGCTATTCATTTATACTTGATTTGTGCAATTTTTGTGATTAATGTGAGTTCAGAAAGCTAAAGTTTTGTGCTTTGTTTCCTCTCATGTACTTTTTTAAGAATTATTGGAATAAGTGCTCTGTCTATTTCAAATACATTTGAAAATTCATTATGAACTGTTTGATTTGATGTCATTTTTGTGGCACAGCTTGTTTTGTTTAGTTGATAGATCCAAATATTGTTCTAAGCTTTCTGTCATGTCTAATCTAACTTCACAACTATGAGTTTGTTTTTTCCTTCAAAAAAAATAAATAAAACTATGAGTTTGTTTTTTTCCCACTCTAGGACAAGAAGTTATTTTTCCTTTTCAAATTGTGAGACAAATTGTTTATTTGTTCAGTAAAGTTCAAACTATTTCAAATCTGCCATACATATTTTATTTATATTATAGTTATTTGAAATTTGTTCATTATATTGTTGACCAAAAGTTTTAACTATATTTTGGTCAGTGCAGGTAGATCTCCGGGACAGGGCCGCTCTAGAGCAAATTTTTGCTTCCACAAAGTAAGGATGATGACAGAAGCTAATTTTTTACCGTCCTATTTTGATCATCAGTTGAGTATAACTCGTGTTTTTGTAATAATAATGAAGAAGACTCACTCGTTCATTAAGGTGCCTCGTGTTAGCTTATAGTTGTCCTTGATCATTGATATTATAACAATTACTTATCACTTTTTATTCATTTATATTGTAGGTTTGATGCAGTCATACATTTTGCTGGACTGAAAGCAGTAGGTGAAAGTGCGCAGAAACCGTTACTCTACTACAACAATAATTTAATTGGGACAATCACTCTATTGGAAGTCATGGCTGCTCATGGATGCAAAAAGGTAAGTTCCTTCTTGTTTTAATATGAACAGACTTCTGTGGTACTGTAATGTCGTTTGCTTGTTCATTTTTTGCAGAGTTCCTTATTATTGCTTGGGATACAATATATACATGTCACCAATTGAATTGCCTAAATATTGCTAGTATGTTACTGAAATTTCAATTAAGTGCTTGACTTTCACAAACCATAAGTAAATATTTATGTGGCTCTAGTCATTGCTTTTGCTGCTGCATAGTTATTTAGTCGTGACAGTGGTGAAGTAAAAAGCCCTTACGTTACCTTCTGGCACATAACTACCTTGAAATGTTTTGTAAGGGGAGGTTGAGTGTGCATTTTATTCCATTCATGCTTCGCTTTTCTTATCTCACTGATTTTGTATTTATTTGAATTATATCAGCTTGTGTTCTCATCTTCGGCCACTGTATATGGTTGGCCAAAGGAGGTTCCATGTACAGAAGAGTTTCCTATGTCAGCAGCGAACCCATATGGACGAACCAAGGTATGATTTGGAAACTAGTTAGGGCATTTGTTAAAAGCTGAAATTGGTTTTGACTTTTGACTTTAAATCTCTGTCTCCGGTAGCTATTTTTGGGGTCTTGTACAAAATATGATTTTGAAGTTGATGAATATTATTTAAATTTAATGTTTGTCTTGGAATATTGCAATAATATCTTATAAGATGCTTCTCATGCAGCTTACAATTGAAGAAATTTGTCGCGATGTTCATCGTGCTGAGCCAGACTGGAAAATAATATTATCGAGATACTTTAACCCAGTGGGTGCACACCCTAGTGGTTATATTGGGGAGGATCCTCGCGGAATTCCAAACAATCTGATGCCATTTATTCAGCAAGTAGCGGTTGGCAGACAGCCTGCACTGACAGTTTTTGGGAATGATTATAATACAGTTGATTGTACTGCGGTATGTTATCACTGGCTTTAATTTTTCCACTGAGATTTTGCCTCGAGAGGAAAGTTGAGTGAAGTTTAACAAATCTCACATCACATATAATTTCTCTATGTTGAGCACGTCCTAAGCAACCTTAACCACAGTTGGATCATTTCACATGCACAATGCTCTCCACCATCCCGTTTGTATTGGCCTTTAAGAAATTTTGCATGAACATACTAGCTGTCCTTATTGGATTGTTCTGTTGGGGTGCTTGTATTTATTTTCCATTCTGAAGATCTACCTTTAATTTCTTTACCATTGATCTTATTGGATGATTCTCACCTTATTCTCAGGTTCGGGATTTCATTCATGTTGTTGATTTAGCAGATGGGCACATTGCTGCATTGCTTAAACTAGAAGAAGCTGATATAGGTATTATTCCAAATTTATCATTATCTTATCTTCTAATACTTAACCTGGGTTATGTTATTGGAAAATTCTGAGGCAGTAATTAATGTGATATATTTATTCTACTAAAACTTTGTCTTTAATATTCATAGTGTGTGTGTATACAGGTTGCGAGGTTTATAACTTGGGGACAGGAAAAGGAACATCAGTATTGGAGATGGTTAGAGCTTTTGAACAGACATCTGGAAAAGTAACTATATAATCTCAGTTGCCTCCCTTTTCTATATTTAGTACTATAGATAGAAACATAAGCAGTGGCAGCCAAATATTCTAGCAATCAAATAATTTCCCTTTTCTATCAAACTTATCCATAATTCCCAATCATGTCTACTTTGTTTATAGATTCTTAAAAGCTAGAACGTCTTGAACCACATCATGCAGTATGATATATTGAATTGAGCTAATTTTCAGTCCATATATAATATAATGCTTATGATTATTTGTTATCAGAAAATTCCACTTGTGAAGGCTGACCGTAGACCTGGCGATGCTGAAATTGTTTACGCATCAACAGAAAAAGCTGAAAGAGAACTTAAGTGGAAGTAAGTGTCATTTGCTTTCAAATGGATATCTAACTGATTGGGCTTTCCTTTCTAATAGCTTGTTTCGACTGGCTTTCATCTTGTTAATTGTTGCAACTGTTTTGTTGTGAAACATTTTTAAATTAGTGATAAATGTTTCATCAAATTTACAACTGTTATTTTATGAAGCATATATCATCTTAATGATACATTCCAGGCATTGTTTGGTAGAATTCTTCTTTCTCCTCCTCCTCTACCTTTATATCATTCTCTAAAAGTTACCTGATGTTGCAGGGCAAAATATGGAATTGATGAAATGTGCCGTGATCAATGGAATTGGGCTAGGAAAAACCCTTACGGCTATGGATCTCCGGATTCCACGGATTAAAGTTGACATGGATTAAATATACCATAGATGTTATGATAGTGGGTTCTTTTCTGAACTCTTGCCACAACAATCACCATAGGTCCCGTGATTTTAGTTTCTCTGAAGCTCTTTTCCTTATAGCAATTTTAAGGTGACAAGTACTTGTACTATTGTGATATCTAGTTACAAGTAAACAAGTAGTGATTTACAATACTATAATTAATTTACAGGTTATATCTAGGCTTCACCTTGCAGGTTAAAATTATATAAGGATTCTTTCATGTTCTACATGAACATGGACATCTAAACTACAAATTTTATTTATATTCAATATGATGGGGATGAATAAAGGTACTCTCACCGCAATATGTCAGATTGAGCTTTTCATATTTAGCACTACCAAACATTGTATGAAAATTTGAATTAATTCTTTACTGTCTTGTTTACTGTTCGCCAGTTTTTTTCTGCAGTTACCGACCGTTTATAACGAGGCCAGTAATCAGAAATATCTTGTAAAACAACCTTCTTCCTTTTTAACAGTTAAACATACTCTTGTACAAGCATTACATATTCTTGTAATTTTGGCTATATTTTGCAAGTCTGGTACTAACTACAATCTTCATTCCAAAAAACTATATCCAGAGCAAACTTGACACTCAATTGAGAATTTTTATATATGTTTGTTAGATTATAAATTTCTATATTTTGGGTATAATTGTAGGGAAAGGATTCATGTTATACTACTGAACAAAGCTTTTATTCTATAGCTGTAATTGTAGAAGTGAAATAAATGTAGGTGTTTGAAGAACAATGATTTATATTATACCAATGATCCAATGTAATTTTACACTTTCTGGTTATCAGATGTAATCTTATTTAATACATTATTGAACACTAAATATGAGACCTTTCTTGGTCAAAATTCGAAAGTTGGTCGGCCCCATTGTGTGTCTACCTTTTGTGTTATATTTAACCTCCGTTGATACTAGATCAAATGTTTATTAAGATATAATAAAATTGGACGTCGCAAAAGAGATGATATCATAAGATGTTGAACAATATACAAGTTCATGTCTGACAATGGCCATTGAACATGCAATATTAAATTCTCATGAAGAGCTTTAGACATAATTTGAACGTTGAATAACAAAAATGAGCAAATACAGTAAAAAATATATATTCAAAAGTGAGAAGCACTGTACAAAATTTGAGTTTGTTTAACATGGTACCAAGATGGTTCAGTTTCTTTTCCGAAAAAGACCAACGGTACAATAACCAGTAACGCTGTATATAGTGGACAAGCAACGAGTCTTTTAGCATAGTGACAAAGGGCAGTTCAAATTCACAATCACAATCATCGCATGAAGAGGCCTCATTTAATTTCAATTTTGAAAATGAAAAGGCAAAGCAAATAAAATTCACCGCTCTTGTGTAACATTTTGTTGATAAGCATTCGGTGCATGTCTGGTTGTCGGTTGATAAAAATTGGTTTCCTAAAACTGATTCTGAATCAAAGTGAGTTGAAAGTAAATTAATTTGTATTTGAATATATTTATATAAAAGTGAATTAAAGAATAAATGTTTGTTTAAAAATAAATTCTAGAATCAAAAACTATAAGTTCTATATTTTAAACTCGGATTATAAGTTTTAAAAAATTAAAATGTTATTTTAAAATTTGTTTAATCGATTGAGATATGCGTGACTGCACGCACTCATCGCCTCCCAACTCCCTCTATGTTTTTTTTTTTGTTGCTTAAAAGCAGTTTTAGCCCCCCTAATTTTTCCAAAGTTGCGATTTTGTCCCCCTAAGAAAAAAAACTACAGAACTGCCCCCTAAGTTTTGCACATGCGGGAGTTTTGGTCCCCAAAATCAATTTTGACTCGGTCTACACTGACGTGGCACCCTAAGTGAGGTGCCATGTGTTATTTTTTTTATTGGTCTTGGGGTTAAAACTATTACAGTTGCAAAACTTATGGAGCAGTTTTGTAGTTTTTTTTAGGGGGTCAAAATCGCAACTTTGTGGGAGTCGGGGGCGAAAACTGCTATTAAATGTTCTTTTTTTTTTAACTCAATGATATTGGCAACTTCGTGAAAGTCAGGAAGCGAAAACTGCTATTAAGTCTTTTTCTTTAACTCTTGAATATAACGTACCTAATAAGGTCAAAAACGTCAAATTTATTTTGATATTTCAATGGCAACGGTCGATGAATGTTTTACCGCTTATAAGAAAACAACAACGCATTACATACTTATCAACACTTACTCACTTCACTGACTCTGCAAACAAATCAAATTCTACAAACTCTTTCTCTCTCTCAACTTTCAAATCAAAGTGCAAATGGAGAACCTAATATCACTGGTGAACAAAATCCAGAGAGCATGCACCGCTTTAGGTGATCATGGTGAAGCCACTTCTTTACCCACTCTTTGGGACTCTCTCCCCTCTATCGCCGTCGTCGGTGGCCAGAGTTCTGGAAAATCCTCCGTACTAGAGAGTGTCGTTGGCAAAGATTTCTTACCTCGCGGTTCAGGTAATATTAACTGATAATTATTACTCTTAAACTCTAATTACTTGCATGCAAGGTTTTAGTTAGTTAAATCAGTGTTGATTGGTTCAAATAGGGATTTCACACCTTTTGATTTTCATGAGTTGCATGCAAATTGTTTTGCAGGCATTGTTACACGGAGGCCTCTTGTTTTGCAGCTTCAAAAGATTGATGAAGGAAGCAGAGAGTACGCAGAGTTTCTTCATCTTCCTAGAAAAAGATTCACTGATTTTGGTAATTTTTCTTATTTCCTTAACTTTTATGCTCTGTTTGGATAAAACAACTTAATTAAGTACTTATAATACAAGCCGATATTATAAGTTATTCTATAAAGTCAATCTGTCGAATTTTTGGAAATAAGCTAAAAACATATTATGTAAATAGACTAAAAACGGCTTATAGACATGTTATAATCTGTTACCATATAGTTTCACAAGTGCTTTTATACCACTAGAAAACTCAAATGATTGTTTCATTATTATTTTGTTAAAATGTTAAGAAGTTGTTTCACTTTTTATTACCTGTAATGATTGTTTAATTTGTGCAGGTGACGTGAGGAAGGAGATTCAAGATGAAACTGATAGAGAGACTGGACGAACAAGACAGATTTCAACTGTTCCTATTCATCTCAGTATATATTCTCCCAATGGTGGGTGCTTTTGAATTCTCCCAATGGTGTGTGTTAGAAGGAATCTGTGTAAAATTCAAATAAAATGAAGAAAATTGGAAAAGAAGTTGGAGTTGCGTTGTGTATGGTACAATAATGACCAATGTTTTCCACTCATTTGCCAATATTGGACTAGCAAACGTTGTTAGTCTCATATTGGAAATTGGGTTGAGAAGATAAGACATTATTGACTCCAATACGTGGCTTTTGTTGTTTCTACTTCTATCACCGCTACCACACACAACTGCAACTCATTTTTCAAAAAAATTCAATTTGTTTGAATTTATTCATTTCGGTACATATTCTCCCAATGGTGTGTTAGAAAGAATGCCTCGTAAAATTGTGGCGTATTTGTTCATTGTTTTTCAACTTACTAATGACTGCTTGGACCTTTGCAGTTGTTAACTTGACACTCATCGATCTTCCTGGCCTTACAAAGGTAGCTGTTGGTAAGTAGCATTTTGGAAATGTCTTTCTTGTCAAGTTAAGTGTTTTGTGACAATAAGGGAGACATGCTAACAGATGGTTTTGCAACATGCAGAGGGTCAACCAGATAGTATTGTCCAAGACATTGAGAATATGGTTCGCTCCTACATTGAGAAGGTACTTACCTTTCTCTAAGCTGAAACTTAAGTAACAAACTTTGTAATTCATAGTATTACATTTTGCTTTTCTGTCTGCAACTTGTATCATATAGCTCTCATAATCTTAACTTCCATTGCTAGAAAATTGATGTGGCAAATTTGACTCATTGTATGATAAATATGGCTGTGTTTAATTTTTTCATGATATTTTCTGATGAGGCTATTTTCCATGCTTAATTCCTTATAATGGTTCCTACATTTGAAAAACTGTGGTGTACTGATTTGATGTTAATCTGCAGCCAAACTGTATAATTTTGGCTATTACACCAGCCAATCAAGATCTTGCGACATCCGATGCAATTAAAATCTCTCGTGAAGTGGACCCCACCGGTAATTTCATTATTTTATTTTCTACAACCTTCTAATTTATCATTGTTTCCCTAGAATTTTGTGTTAGAAAATGTAAATGTGAATTTCACCAAATTCTAACAGTTGAGCAATTTGATTGATTTGAACAGCTTGAAATAAATATTCTGTTGCTGTTCTAAGTTCTAACTTTATGTATACTTCTTTTAATTTTAAGGTGAAAGGACAATTGGAGTCTTGACAAAGATTGATCTTATGGATAAGGGTACTGATGCTGTTGAAGTAAGTCAGTCATTTTTTTAGTTGTGATGGGACATCTTGCCATTGGGTGATGATAATTAATATAATGTCGATGATTTTTCTTTATTTCAGATGCTGGAGGGGCGAGCTTATAGGTTAAAGTATCCCTGGATTGGTGTAGTCAATAGATCACAAGCAGATATTAACAAGAATGTTGATATGATTGCTGCTAGACGTAGAGAACGCGAGTATTTTTCCAATACTCCTGAATATAAACACCTTGCTCACAGAATGGGTTCTGAGCACCTTGCCAAGATGCTTTCAAAGGTATTGGAATAACAATTTATTCATATAAAACATCAATTGGACGGAATATTAGTTTTTAATTAGTATTTAATTTTATGTTACTTGTTTCTGTGACTGAACCATACTGCTTAATATCTCAGCATTTGGAGGCAGTAATCAAGTCCAAAATTCCAGGCATTCAATCACTTATCAGCAAAACAATCGCTGAACTTGAAACGGAACTGAGTCGTTTGGGAAAGCCTATTGCAGCTGATGAAGGGGTAATTTTGCTCTCCAAAAGCTCCCTTTGAATTATCAATACTTGATTATTATATGGTTTAACTTTAGAAAGAGGCCTTGTTTTCCATTCCAAGCTTGCAAGTATTCATCATTTCAGCAAATTGATTTATTACAGCGATAGGATCATTATTTCATGGATCTTATTTTGACATTGTGCATATGAATTTTCTAATAATTGATTCAAATTATGTGCAGGGAAAATTGTATGCAATCATGGAAATATGCCGCACATTTGATCAAATATTTAAAGAACACCTTGATGGAGTGTAAGTGTCCTTTTTCTGTCCTTATTTCTTTATAAAATGATTTTTTGCTCTATCCCTTTTTTTCTTAATTATCCTTTGGATTTTTTCATTTTCTCAAACTAACGTTTGTAATTTGTCAACCTACTACAGGCGACCTGGTGGTGATAAAATTTATAATGTCTTTGACAATCAGCTCCCTGCTGCTCTAAAAAGGTTGCAGTTTGATAAGCAGCTTTCAATGGAAAATATAAGGAAACTTATTACAGAAGCTGATGGATATCAACCTCATTTAATTGCTCCAGAACAAGGATACCGTCGCCTCATTGAATCTTCTCTAACTAGTATCAGGGGCCCTGCCGAGGCAGCTGTTGATGCGGTATAAATACGAGAACAGCGATTTGAAAATGATTACGTGCATTTCTCATTGGTTCTAGTCTATATATGCTTACCACTGTTATTCAATATATGTTTACCTATCAGTTTTTGGTCTCCATTCAATATATTTTTTATCGGACCTCCAAAATAAGAAGCCTTAAATACTAGAAGAAAAGCCCCTATCCCTAACAAAATTAAGTGAATACCTAAAATAGTAGTCATTTTATTTCTATCTTTCCATACATAACCAAAGAATGGAAAAGATTCTTCAAGAGTCTCAGGTCCCAGAATCACTATAAAATATAAAATATTAAACAACAATTAGGAGTCCAATCCATTAAAAATCATCAATTCCTCTACCAAACCAACATGTAATGGTGTTTAATGAACCTTGGAGCAATTGGGGACTTATGGGGAGCTTGATTTTCTCTATCCTTTCCTCTCTTGGGAAAGATTGAATCTAGGGTTTGAGCAAAGAAGTGAAAATTGGAACTTGTGGCATCAATTGGAAGTTGTTTTTAGGTGAGTTTCCGATAAGCCTAGTTTTTTTTAGAAGTTGTGTTGTTAGAGAATGGAATGAAATTAGGAGTTGGAATTTAAGAAATTATTAGGGATTAGTGATTGAGTTATGAAATTAAGTTGCTATATAAATGGTTTTGAAACTAATTATACATGTTTGGGTGGATAGAAGTGATTATGCTTGAATGTTATGAGATGGGTGTCAAAATTTGTGTGACATATATGTGGTATCTGTGTAACCTGGAATTGAGTAATTATTGAAGATTCAGATTCTACGCTTAATTCTTTCAGTTCAGATATAAATTTTGTATGATTCGGATGAAAAATAGATTCGGAAAACGCGATTAAAGTTTGGATTTTTTTTGCTGAAAACTGCCTACGGGTTTGGCATGGATTTTATGTAAAATGAGAGTTTTTCTACATAAAATTCATGCCAAACCCGTAAGGCAGTTTTCAGCATAAAATCCAGACTTTAAACGTGTTTTCCAAATTCATTTCTCATCCGAATCATACAAAATTTATATCTGAACTGAAAGAATTAAGTGTAATATCTGAATCTTCAATAATCACAATGTAACGAGAAATACCACCTATATGCCATACGAATTTTGGCACTCATCTCATAACATTCAAGCATAATCACTTCTGTCCACCCAAACATGTATAATTAGTTTCAAAACCACTTATATAGCAACTTAATTTCATAACTCAATCACTAATCCCTAATAATTTCTTAAATTCCAACTCCTAATTTCATAACACAACTAAAAAAACAAGGCTTATTGGAAACTCACCTCAAAACAACTTCCAATTGATTGGTAGAGGAATTGATGGTTTTTAATGGATTGGAATGAAGAGGGAGAGGGCGTGAGTTAGAGAGAGAGAGGAGAGGAAAAATCTGATTTTTGAGAGAGAAAGAAGTGGAGAAAATGAAAGAAATTATGTGTTTTGCTCTATTTATACCCTATAGGTGCAAATTACCAGTTTCCTTTTTCTAGACTCTTCTCAAACTCAATTATCCGATAAAATATCTTTAGAGTTTTAAGCAGGATATTACACTTAGTGTACTATTATCTTTGGAATTTAAGTTGATGTTTAGGCCTTATTCTTAATGATTAAAAAACTTTATGATCTTTGGAATTTAAGTGGATTTGTAGTCGTTCTTCTTAATGATTAAATTTTTTTATGATCAACCTCCATTTGGTCAAAGGCCTTCAGATGGGGGAAATTTATTCAACAACTACCAAGTTGGGTGTTTTGTCATGAATTAAGCTAAAATTATTGATAGAAAATTTAACACATATCTTTTAATATTAAAATTAGTGAAAGCTTATGAATTTGGTGTTTTATAATGATTCTTTGTTTTTATCTTAGTCAATTTAACTTTTTATCTTTGCTGATCTAATCTTTCATCTTTATTAATTTGCCATTTTCAATTAAACTCTTTCAGGTTCATTCCTTATTGAAGGACTTGGTTCACAAAGCAATTAGTCAGACTGTGGTAAGCTCCAGAAAATGCAAAAATTTAGAGTGTTGTATAAATTTTTTGCTGCTATGTTTGACTTAAATTTGAATTGGTTATCCTCGGTGCTTTTACTTTGTCATGTTTATTCTAGCAGACAAGGTTCATTTTGTAATTTAAAACTAGCTACATTTGAAGTTTCGAAAATCAGTTATGGGGGGTGTTTTCCTAAGTAAATAAATTGCACAGATGCTGTTGTTCATTAATCTCGAACCTTCTATTTGTGAGTAATGTAAAGCTGCTTAAATCATGCAGAGATTTCAAAGGCTCTAGACTTCATTTTCCTAAATAAATTGCCATAATTTTGTAAAACTGATTTAATGTATAGCTCTAGACTTCATATATTTGAGCCCCTTCTTGTCTAGCAACTGATTTGATGTAAAACTCTAAGATTAATTTGCAATCAATTTCTTATCTATTTCCTTAAGATTATCTGGAGTTCCCATCACACTCTCGCAGCTGATATACATGGTGTTGGTTTGGTTGACTCGCAGGAACTGAAGCAATATCCAGGTCTGCGGGTTGAGGTCACAAATGCAGCTTCTGGTTCGCTGGAACGAATGAGGGAGGAAAGCAAAAAATCAACTCTACAGTTAGTTGATATGGAGTGTGGCTATCTGACGGTTGACTACTTTCGGAAACTTCCTCAAGATGTAGACAAGGGTGGCAATCCTACACATTCAATTTTTGATAGATATAATGATTCATATCTTAGGCGAATTGGTAAAATCTATAACATTCCCTCCCAAACTTGATATAAGTTTGTAAATGCTGGAAATGAATTGAAGGTCTCACTCTCTGATTAATTGTCTATAAACAGGATCGACAGTTTTGTCTTATGTCAATATGGTCTGTGCAAGTTTGAGGCATTCAATTCCGAAGTCAATTGTCCATTGTCAAGTGCGTGAAGCCAAGCGAAGCCTGCTTGATCATTTCTTCATTGAGTTAGGAAAATTCGAGGTGAGAATAATAAATCTAATCTGTCTACGATGTAGTTTTGGTGATACATTTAAGCTTTTATTTTCATTTTAATTATGGTATTTTCAAAATAATTCAAACACTGATGGTGTGAATAAAATTTCTATTTGAAGTCCAAGCGTCTGTCATCGTTGCTGAATGAAGATCCTGCAGTAATGGAAAGACGTACCGCCCTTGCAAAGAGACTAGAGTTATACAGGAGTGCTCAAGCTGAGATTGATTCTGCTGCTTGGTCTAAGTAGATGTGATGCTAAGTTTGAGAGCTGGGTTGCTTCTATTTCATGTGTTATATTCATTGTCTATATCTCTTTTCCTTCTTCCATTTACTTTGGATTTTGCATTGTCATGCAAAACGTTATATCTGTCATCTTTACTAGATGCCTGTCTTGTTGTAAAATAAAATAAAATGTTTTTTCTTGGGTGAGGTTATTGCAGTGTCTTCAAACGGCCCCATCTTAATATTTTAATTTCTGTCTTAAACTTGTATAATGCGAAATAGTAGCATTTTAAAAAGGTATATGCTTGTTTTGACGAAAAAAGCTCAACACGGCCAAATCCGTAACAAGTTCTTAGCACCCCTCTTAATAAAATATGTCATCAAGCACGTCCTTTAATGACACTAAGACACTTGTTAAGGAAAAATATTTTATTTAAAATTACATTATTTACATTTTTAAAATGTTGACTATACAAATTTTAAAATAATTTTACTATATTTAGTTTTTCAACAAGTGCATCAAAGGCAATTTCCAAATAATAACAGCAAAGAAATAATAGCAACACGTTCCTTCGAAATTCATATATACTTGGCACTTCTTATTGTCATTAATATATAACATATCATTGCTAAATAATATTTTTTTTTAAATTGCTAAAAATAAATCTATTACTAGAAGAAAAAAAAGAAAAGTCTTTCATGTACCAAAGAAAAGTCTCTATAATTGATTGGTTAGTTTATGGTTGGCATTAGGAGACAGGGACGTTTGTGCAACCGTTGCCAAATACCAGGATATTGCATTACCAATTGGCATTTAGTATTACTCACCAACTTAAATGAAACTTCCCCTTTTAAGATGGGAATCACCTTTGTATTTTCATTTCCATTCTTATTCACTTGTTTGGAGCTCTTGGTTACTTCTTCCACTTCTACCAGGTGAGGTGAGCATCCTCTTTATTTAACTCATTTTTTTACTTATACATTTTTATTTTTTCTCCCAAAAAATATCATTTTGATTTTCTAGCTCATTTGGCAAATATTATGTTTTAGCTCATTCAATTGTAGAATCTCCAATGTTGTATGTCAATCAATATCCATGATTTCCATCTCTGATTTTTATTTGTTTGTAATTAGCAACTTTTTTAAAAAATAAATACTTTGTTTAAGGGAGTTAGTTAACTTTGGTTTGTGAATTTTCTTGCCTGTAGTCAACATGAGTTTCAGCTGGAAATTCAATTTTGGGGGTTACATTTAATCTTCATTTCTCCAGCTCATGTGCTGCTGCTAGGGGTGGGCATGGTTCGGTTAACCATTATAACTGAACCAAACCGAACCAAATTGTTGAAATGGTTTGGAAAAACTGAACCGAACCGTTTAAAGTTTGGAAGTAACCAAACTGAACCAAAGTTATGGTTCAGTTAACCATTTGCTTATCTATTAACCAAACCGAACCGAACCGAACCAAAACAAATATTTTTTTATCCAATGAATAAAACCACTTTTATTAAAAAAATAACAAATTAAAATTAAAAGTTAGAATAGTTTATTTTTTCAAAACAACTTATCTTATGCAAAACAACTTCTTACGATCTCTTTTTTAAAAAAACAGCTTATTCAAAACAGTTTATTTTATGCAAAACTTCTTATTTTAAAAAACAACTTATTTTAAAAAACAGATTATTTTTGCAAAACAACTTATTTTAAAAAACAGCTTATTCAAAAAAGCTTATTTTATGAAGAAGAAAAAAAACTTATTACGGTCTCTTTTTAAAAACAGTTTATTCAAAACAGCTTATTTTATGTAAAACAACTTATTTTAAAATATAGCTTATTCAAAACAGCTTATTTTAAAACAATTTATTTTATGCAAAACAACTTATTTTATGAAAAACAGTTTATTTTAAAAAAACAACTTATTCCCTTTTGAGTGTGTTACAGGGATTGTTGTAGATGATAACAAAGACTTCATTATAGCACTCCCACATCATAGATAATATCATAGATTAAGATAATTCCTACAACATGATTTCAAATTTTCTGATACCCTGACAAAATTGCAATTTAAAATCGGATATGGATCCACTGCAGTCGGAAAAGTATGCAGTCACTACAATACAACAGGTAAACTAAACTTATGGAATTGTATGCTACAACATGATTTCAAATTTTCCCATAGCTTAATTGAAGACTTTCAAAGCATACTGAATACTTTTCCCATGATATTAAAAATGAAAGCATGAAAATAAAAAAAATCAAATTTAACAGAAACAATGATAACTCCCAACTCTGAAAGCTGAGTTGAAAATGTTAAGATCCAATACATTCAAAAGCATGAATCAATTTTTAAAATAAGTTGTTTTAAAATAAGTTGTTGTTAAAAATAAGCTGTTTTGAATAAGTTTTTTTTTTAAAATAAGTTGTTTTCATAACACAAGCTGTTTTGAATAAGCAGCTTTTTAAAATATGTTGTTTTACATAAAATAAACTGTTTAAAATTGATATGGTTGATGGTTCAGTTTGGTTTGGTTCGGATAATTGTGGTTACTAACGGTTCAGTTCGGTTAGTGAATTGTTATCAAAATAATGGTTCGGTTCAAGAATTGGTTAAATGGTTCAGTTAATTTTGATACGGTTCGATTCGGTTAACCGATGTGAATTGGTTTTTGGTTATTTTTGCCCACCCCTAGCTACTACTATATGTCTTGGACTAGTTATGAATTATGCAGGACAATTTTATTTATTTTTTGATCAAGGGGAAATGGTTTTTAAGCTGTATAGAAATCTCTTTGGGGATGTATTGGATTAAAATTTTAAGGGATTTTAAAAGACTTTTTAATTATGAAAAAGTCTGTGGTATTCAATCAAGACTCTTTGCAATTTAAAAAAAGTCTTGTGGTATTCAATCAAACTCTTTGTCATTTCAAAAATGTCTTGAGGTATTCAATCAAGACTTTTCATCACTTAAAAAAAGTCTCATGGTATTGAAAATCATTCAAATTTTGAAGGATTGTTTAATAAATTGGATTTTAATGGATTTTGTGAGATTTTTTAGTGAAATTTTAACAAGAAAAAGTCTTTCATGAAGACATGAGATTTCTTAAGATTGTTTTTCTTTTAAAAGTTTATTATCTCTTTCTTATCCCTTCTCTCTTCTCTCTCTCTCCTCTCTTTTCCTCCTTCTCTCTCCCTTCTCTCTTCGTCTCTCTCCCTTCTCTCTCTCTCTCTCCTCTCTTCCCCCCTCTCTCTCTCCCTCTCTCTACCTATCATAAAAATAAAATAAAAAATAAGAGTATGTATTGAGAATACTATGATAGAGAGTGTGTTGTAATCATTTCTTTTCAATGAATCCTTAAAATTCATAATTTTTTTGAAATCTTACAAATCCATAAAATCCTTTAAAATCTTATGATGTAAATCCATTGAAATCCAAATTGAAAATCCTGATATTCTTTTAAAATCATGAAAGTCATTAAAATCCTACAAAATCTTTTAAAATCTTTGATACTTTTTTAAGAAAAAATTGTCCTTTAAAATCCTAATCTAATACACCCCTTATGGTAGTAATTGATTTGTGAATTATTACCATTACAAATATATATAATTAATTATACTAAATCAATGTAATTAATATTATCCTTGAATCACTCAGGTATATATTGGATCTCAAATCAATGAGAAAGACACACATCATTTCTTTCATTGATATGTAGTACTATTAGTTGATTTTTTTTACGGGAACATGTATTAATTGTTGATATTGACTGAAATCATCACAACCATTTATATTTTGTTTTTGTTTCCCATATCAAAATGAAATTAATGACTCATCATTTAGTACACTATACACTATTTGCCGACACTGGATCCATTTTGATATTTCCCTTATATGGTCTCTAATCTATGACAGTGGGGGAGACATTGAAGGAAGGCAGGTGGGGAAGTAAGGTGTAATGGCCTCTGAGAGGGATTATTTTCACCTCTCTGGACCCTCACATCTAACTTATATCAATTGGTAAGATCTGTCAAACAAATCTTCCATTGCAACTATGCTTTTTATTTTGTATATACTGATTCAAACAAATGACTATAGTATATGGTCAGAAACTTGTTCACATCAAGAAATTTACACCCTCTTTCCTATCTTGTTTCTTAACGTAAATGAGGCCCTAACATTTTGTTAGTTCCTTAGTTACCAAAAGTTTTTTGTAACTTGTAAGAGTATAATAGTAGAACCAACAAAGGAACGTGACTAAATGTTTTGGATTATCTATCATTTGTATTTACTTGAGAAATAACCTATGGAAAGAGCTACTAGTTCAGAAACAAAATTGATGATTTATTCATAAAATATAATGTCTTTGATGAAGGGATCATGCATATCATCGAAAGTCCGTAGCTGCTAGCTTGGTTCAAGGAGTTTATGTTCTAGAAAAAGACCGACAAGAACAACGGAAAGGTCCCGATTCTATAGCATTTCCTTGGTGGGCATTCTTCCACTTTCAGCTGCTTCATACACTAGTTGATGATGTTGATAACTCCATATTTGGTGCAATTTATGAATTCAAGCCTCCATCGTATATGTGCAATAACACCTTACATAGAAGTCCATGTTATGTAGTTGCGTTTCGAGGGACAATAACCAAGGCAGACTCAGTTTCGCGTGATATTGAGTTGGATCTCCAATTTCTCAAAAATGGACTTCATCAAACTTCACGCTCAGAGATAGCTATCGGAGCTGTGAGAAACATGGTGGCTAGTGTTGGTAGTAATGGTTCGAATATATGGTTGGCCGGTCACTCTCTAGGATCTGGCATGGCATTGCTTGCCGGGAAAACAATGGCTAAAAATGGCACATTCATTGAGTCTTTTCTTTTCAACCCTCCATTTGCATCTGCCCCAATTGAGAGAATTAGAAGTAAGAAAGTGAAACATAGACTTCGAATTGCTAGCAGCGTGATTACAGCCGGACTCGCTATTGCTATGAATTCGGATAAGAAAAGTTCATCCTTTGATTCTTTTGATGCTTTGTCAGCTTGGATTCCATGCTTATTTGTGAATCCATCTGACTATATATGTTCGGAGTATGTCGGATACTTTGAGCATAGAAGAAAAATGGAGGAGATTGGTGCTGGAAGCATTGAGAAGCTAGCAACACAAAACTCACTTGGTTCTCTAATGATGAATATGTTTGGGAAGGAATCTGAACCTCTGCATCTCATTCCTTCAGCAACTCTGACAGTGAATTTAACTCCTCCAAAGTGTTTCAGAGAAGCTCATGGGATTCACCAGTGGTGGAAACCAGATTTACAGTTGGAATCCAGGCTCCACAAATACTAGTAGTTCTTTTAGTTATTGTAGTCAATTGTTACATGCATCTATTTATTGAGCTATGTTTGTGGTTTTCCTTTTGAAATTGATTTTAAAACAAGCAGCAAATGCTATTAAAATTGCAATTTTTAAGATTTTTTTTTTTTTAACAAAAGTACTTAACCCACCTAGGTTGGCTTGGTGGCGTTGGTTTGAGACCCTGCCATGTGCTCCTCCTTGAATTAGATTAAGTGAGTTTACTTTGCCTAATTTTATTTTAATTATGTTATTGGCACAAAATTTCAATCAAAATTATCTAAAAAAAGTTATACGATAACAAGGAAAAATTTAGCTGGCCAACTTTAGTATGGTCTCCCATTCCAACCCTATTTTTTCATCCACAATGCTCGAATCTAAGACCTTGTTTAATAAAATTGAATCCAATTCCACTCAAACCAATATAATGTCTTTAACTTTTCCTACATTTTAGGATATAATACTTGTTTTTTCTTTCTCGTCGGTTGAGTTTCAGATTACAAAACCAATTTAATGAAAAGCATAAATTGAATGTATTATACTATTAGTTTTTTGTCTTTACAATACGCTATAATATTCATTTTAGTGCTAATGTAATTCACATTGGAGAAAACTAAAATTAGATGTTCTAAATATTATAGGACTAAAATAAAACAATAAGAACCAAAACAAAAAACTACAGAAACTAAAAACAGAAAAATATATTTGCGGTGGCAAAAAAAAAAATGCATTTAAACAATAATTTTTTATTAACATAATTCAAACTAAATTTCATTTTTGAAGTTGTTCTATATACAAAATGTCAAACACCAGTTGAAATCCACACAGATCAAAGATTCAAAATCCGTATGAAATCTCAATTATCAATTGTCAATTTAAATATCAGAATTAATTATTCATAATTTTTTATTTCTATATCAAAACTAATTAATTAACTAATTTTATTTGTAAATATTCAGAGATGGTCAGTTTACAGTTACAAAAATGAAAGATTAATTAGACAATAATGAAGAAAATTATAGTAATTATTAGCAGTGAAAACCTAATACAGCTCCATCTGAGACAGCAATGGCAACTCTGCAATCAGCTTTAGCTTCCACATGATGACTAAACAGATGCAACACTCTCACTCTTCCAACCATCTCAATCGTAGATTCAATCTCCATGGTGGGCCCCATTTTAAGCCCATCGGGCTCCAAGTTCAACGGAAGAGACTGAACGGTGAATGTAGCAGCCATGAACTGAGTTCTTCTTGCATTGATCTTCCCAGCAGGAACGAACATGAAACCGATTTGTTTACCATAGGAGAGAAGCTGAAAGGAGCTGTCGTAGTGTGAGAATGTGCCTCTGTTAGGGTTTTTGACGGAGGTGTATTGGGAGAAGGTGAAGTTGACGGTGGTTGAGTTGTTGGTGAGGTTGAATGAAGGGAGTTGAACGGCGGTGACGGAGATTTTGGGATCTTGTGGTTTGAAAAGTGTGAAGTAAAGTGTGAAGATTATGATTAAAAGGAAGAGTAAGAAAACGGTGGCGACCAAACATGAAGCTAGATTTGTGCGGTTTGAGTTTGACGGTGGTGTTTCATGTTTGGTCATGGTTACGGTGTCGTGTGTATCTATTGAATTGAATTGAATTGAAGAACATGTGTTAATGTTATTATGCTTACATGTGAATGTGGTACAACTGTGGGACCGTAAGTTGTTTGTTGTGTTGCTTTCGGTCCAATTTTATATATCTGTCTTGTAGTGGAGGTTTTCATTTTCCTTTATTTCTCCCTCCACTCTCTATGCAGTGCCACTACCCTACCTAATAAGAGTAGGAGAGGAATTTGAAAATTATAATGGACAAGATTCATATCAAAATCAAAGTTATAAGAGACTCAAGTATTTTAATGTCTAACTCGTGATGAGAAAATTCAATTAGGAAACATACATTGTGATTTCAATGTAATTTTAAACGGAGATTCTTAACGGTGAAGATATTTCGTATCTATAACATGACTATAAAATTAAAGTATAAATAGTCTTTTATAGACCACATAATATTGGTCATCTATATTATCCGTAGTCATTTAAGACGCTCGTTTACGAAAAATATTTCAATAGACACAACAATAATTAAGTATAGCTTTCCTCATGAATCACTAATATTGCTTACTTGAATTGCAAACTTCACATCTATATTCACTTTATGTATTTGATTGATATCCTCATGCCTACAGGTTCTACAAAAAACGACTCCATATTAGAGTGATCTTTTAAGACATATTCAATATTCTCCAAAAACGGTTCCAAAGATGTTAAGATTTCCAAGCACAAGATCAAGATCAAGACATATCTATTTTTGTTTTTCTATTCTTGGAAATTTCTAATAACTTCAGATTAGTTTTTAAACTATAATAGCTAAAACAGGTGTTTGGATTTTGGATAGTTGTTCCAAAATTACTTCTTAAAACCAAAATTTGTTATTAAGCCTCAAAATTTTGGATAGTTATGGCACAACAAAGTGCAGCAGAGAAGAACAGTCAGCAAGTAGATTTAACAATGTCTGGATGACTCTATCAAGATCAAAGCCTTATGGTAGCCAATAGGAGAAACACAATCTGAACGGAGAGGAATGTACTGCGATTTTGATCTTTACAATGTATACTGAAAGTTGAACGGAGGGGAATATACTGTGATTTTAATCTTTACATAATAATTTTAGGACTTAATGTGAATCTCAGCACATTATGTCTTACTTAAATTACTTTACATACTTAAAGGTGCATACTTATGATACGGCTAAGGAGTAAAATGTCCATTTTATTATGTACACAAGACATATCCAACTACTATGTCTGTTCCAACCCTAATATATACAATCCTAACATACACCATCTCAGTAGAATACATCTTATTCAGACTTTTAACTTCTGTTCAGTATGGCAATACAATCCCGAAAAACAATATACGGGTGAATGATAATATGCAATCTCTTCGGACCTATATGTCCTGATTAGAACACCTCTTACCATCACCTTCTTATACAACAACCTTAAGTCCATCCAAATATGGACTGGTTTTCTTCATTTAATACATACATATATGCATTAATACCTATGAATCAGACAGAAAAAAAAGTCTATTTCGAAAGCTCGCCAAGGCGGGAATCCATGATCTGCGATACAAATTCGAGAAAAACAGATTCCTCCATGCCTGGTAGCAATGATTTCTGGGCTTCAGAGACAATCTCCTCAATTACTGATTCTTTGTTCAGATTTTCCCTACACATGATGCTTCCAATGGCATAGGGAGTGAGACCTCTCTCAACCCCTTTCTTCAATAAAATTGTGGAGATGCGGAGTGTTCTAGCACTCTCAACTGGAACATCCCAACCATAATATTTCAGAAGCTCTATGTCCTTTTCAGCATCCAGAGAGTATATGTAATCAACTGTATCGGGAGAGTATGGCTGACGTGCTTGAGGCCAGTAAAGCCAATCAAATGTGCAATCTTCAAACTGCAGAGAGAATAAAGATTTGTTGAGTTCATACATTCAACAAAACAAGAAATTTTTTAATTCAACAAACTAATTGACTTTTATGTATCAATGCAATATCTGAATTCCTATGACATATTAAGTTCATAATAACATGTTGATCCACCTTCAGCAACTTCGTATTCATCGACTAATCAAATATGCAAACAATGTCCTTGCAAAATTATGTATAAGAATCTTGAAAATGAATAAGATATAAAAGCTTGTCAGGATGAATTTCTCAAGAAACTCTAGTGAGAAAATAAATTACAAAAATCTTGCAATAACTATTGGTTGTTTAAATAATAGATTCTCATACCATATAAGTTGAAATTGACATATGCATTGATTCAGCAACTCTCTCACTTCTCTCATTAAACATGTATAAACTCATATAAACTTAGTCCAAAATAGGGCTAAATATTTCACACATGGTTTTCTAGTATCCAATCTACTCTTATCGTTAAAAGTTATAACAACCAACGTTATCAAGTTAGGTAAATCAAATCTTATTATAAATTGTAAGTTACATTATCAGTAAAAATACATCTGTTAGGTAAAAAAGTTTAATATTCAAGGCTATAATTTGAACATATATGAACCTAAATAATTCAATATTCAAGTCATATATCAAATCATAAAAGAAAAGTGATTGGCTAAACAAAGTTACCATAAAAATGATCGACTACACTAAGTTTAGGTAATTATTCATTTGAATAAATCGCGATTCATCATAATAAATCGGGATTCAAAATGAGATTCATATCCAAAATGGATCCACATTGTAGATTCACATCGATTGAGTTCAGTTTTGTATCGAATTGAGATACTACTCGCATGTATTGTAAACTACTGATAACAATGATATAGACACCAAACAGAACATACAAAACATGATAATCAATAATGTAGGGGAAAATAAAACAATAATGTGAAATGGTGACTTACTTTCTCAGGAAGACAATAGCCATGATCAATGGGAATGAGCAGAGTTTCACCATTTAGCTCTTTTCTAAACAATATATTCCCTGCATGCCTATCTGCATTCGCCATTCTTATATCAAGCACACTGATCTTATGCACCTCTTGCACAGGAAAAGCACCAGGTCCAATGTCCTCACAATTACCATCATTACTCATAAACTTCTGCAAAGATCCCACCTTATGATCCATCCTCAAAGAGCCACAATCCCCACCATCAGGGTAATTAAACGCTTCATGTAAACACCGAACCATAACCGTAGGCGGAACACCAGCAAAACCAATCGCTTCACCAGACACCAAACGCGGTCCAGCCTTCGGATGATCCAATATATAAGCCGCAACTTCTCTCACAGCTCCTTCTCCAACCTTTGTCCCTCTCTTCAATCCCTCACCGTTCACTGATACCGGCAATCCACGCGGATTATTAACCGCCATTGGTTCCTCATCAATTGGCTTAAAAACAGAAACATACTCCACACCTTTCAAATCTTGCATGAAGTAAGTCCCACCTGTTCCCTCAGAAGATCTCACAGGTTTATTTCCTTTTTTCAAACCATTGAAAGTTGCATCTATCATATCCCATAGGAAAGGAAAAAAATTGATCCTAGGGTTCACGAAAATCGGTTCTAACAAAAAATCAAAACCAGAGGGTTGTTCTATAAACTTAACAACCTCATCCTGTTTCTGATTATTCAAATTCTGATTCGAATTAGAATTCAAATTATCTGCAACAACAGAAAGCTCTAAATCCTTATTATGAACAAAAGTAGCATTAACTTTCGCCGATTTTTTAACAATAAGATGAATAATATCATCATCATTCTTACAAATATCATCAAAAATCCTCTTATCATCAAGCTTTTCGCCGCTGCAAAAAAACTCTTGTTCCTCCTCAACAAGATCAACAAAACCTTTCCCCTTTCTTTTAATACAATTCCTAAGATGCGCAACGTTCCTATGCCGATCAATTTGAAACTCAAATTCCTTCCCACACATTGTCCTCACAACAATGAAAATCATGTCAGAAAGACGAAGAACCAAATGAACAACATTACCAGTAGTTACACCGTACGCTTTCATCTCTGCGTTGTTGCGAGATAATTCTCTTCCATTAGAAACCAGATTTTGCTTTCTCCATGAAACATTTTTGCGTGTTTGAATCCTCATTTTCACTGATGCAATTGAATCAGATTCTAACACACGCATTGGTGTTACTGCTCCGTCTACGGTGACGTATATCAGAATGGATTCACTTGAACGACGACGGTGATGACAATGTGAATTTTTTTCCGATTCTTTTAAAATCGGTCTCAATGCAACATCAGCAACCGACATCTTTCAAAATCTAATAAATTCAAATCTAAACTAATTTTTGTATTGTTTTTCTTATCTTTGTTTCTGAGAAAACAAACTCAGTGTCCGTCTTTCCGCTAGTTGTAGTAACGGAAGGAATCCGTACAGAAAATTGAATGAAATGTTTACATAATAATAATTAAAAAAATGTAATGTAATGAAAGAATAAGTAATAATGCGTTAATTAATTAATCTCGGGATTAAGAAATGCAGCGAGCGAGAGTGGATTCTAACGCAGGGAAAGAATCAAAGGAAAATGAGGGAAGGGAGAGAGGTTAAATGGGAAGAAAGAGTTTGGATGAGAATGAAGAAGTTTGTTAGAGCTAATTTGCGATGTTTTCGGAAATGCTAGTTTTTATGATCCAAGAGAAGAAGACACAGAACGGTATTGTTTGTAGCCGTTGGCTTTTTTATAAAATATTTTGACTCAAACTCCTATAACGGGAATCTCTTTTTACTTTTTGTGAAAGAAAAATAATTATATGCTAAAAATATCACGAAAACGAGTACAAGGAGCGTGTTTTGTTTGTTTGGATTTGGTAAACAAGATGGTATATTCTCACCTTATGTTGGGGTACATGTGAGTGGTTAAGGCTCCCATTGATTAGAAACGAATGACATATGGCATATACAAGCGAGAAGATTATATATATAATGTTTTAAGGTGTTAAGTGGAGATGTGTGTCGAAATGTATTATTGCTTTCGACTCTTTTTCAACATGTACAAATTTTACATTTGACCTTTGTATTCGGAGGATGTGGATGACACTAAGAGTATGTGTGTTAACAAAATGATCATGGTTAAACTTTTTCTTAATCAAGTAATATTATTTGGTAAACTATTATGGGTTGTTGTGTCTTATTGTTTAACGACGTTCATAAGATATACTTTTAATGCAATTGGTTATACCATTGTAGGTTTGTTTAATTGATTAAAAGTTTACTCATACTTCAGAGTTTAACCACCTCTATAGGAGTTAAAACTTCATTGGTGGTTACTCTATTTGTTTAATTGGCTATACCATCTTGATGTATATTAAGAAAAGTTGATAGTATATTTAATATGTTGAATATGTGTATGATGATTATTCGTATAAATGTATTTAATGTTGATTTTTTATATTCTAAGATAAATAGGTAGTATTATATTGATAAATGATGTATTTGAAAAATGAATGCATCTAAAAAGTTGTAAATGATCTTATACTTAAGGACATACAAAATGTTTCAAAAGAATCTTGTAATTATGGACGGATAGAGTAATGTATAAGTACATATGTGGACACTCACCGAGCATTGATGTCTATCTTAACCTGATGAACCGTTAAGACCCAACTCACCTATGAGGAAAAAAAACTATTGTGTGGTTGAATGTTGTAAACCTCGCCAAGTCCGAACAGCTGCACTGCAAGCTAAACACTGCCACACAGTTGGACTGTTTGTAATCCTCGCCAAGTCCGAACAGCTGCACCTAAACACCTTCTGCCTAGATAAAATATCTGTAGGATTCCAACACCATTCGTAAAACATAAAGGCACCAATTCTTAAACGATTAAGGCACCAACACCAAGATAAAACTTTTATAGCATCAAAAATATCGTCCGCATCCTTATTAGCTCCCTTAAAAATCTTATCATTCCTCTCAAGCCAAATAGTTGGTCTGGCAAGGGAGGTATCTTCGGCTGCAGAGGCTCAGTTGGTTGTGGTTTGCGTAAAGTATCTTGTTGATTTTGAGTTGGATCTAGTGTGTTTTCCGTTGAATAGAAACCATTGAATGAATAACTAGTATGCAAAATACTATAAAAATTGAATATGAACCATTGAATGAATAACTAGTGACGTCTAATCCCAACACAATCTTTATTCATATTTGCAATCTATTTGAATAATTCATCCAAAACCCTCTAAAAGTCTCCTTCAATATGGTTTTTAAGTTCACCATTTTGAAATGATTTTTTGATACAAAGAAAAACAAACCGCTTATCAAGTCAGTAAACCATCCTTTCTTCTATTTCTCTTTCCTCCTTTCCCTTACTCAAAACCTTCTCCTTTCCTCCAAACTCTAAACTAGAAAATAGAGCTTTAAACACATAATCACAAGTTCAATTCTTATCTATCTCCACAAATTCTTTGATGAATGTTAATTAGGGCTAAAGTGCATTTCCATTTACTTTAGTAATGAAAACTTTGTATCTTTAGCATAACATGCCAAAGTAAAAAAACCTATTAATATTTTTTTTTAATTTGATATAAAAAAGTACTACGTGTTAAAATAGGAGTAGTGTAAAATCGGCGGCAGCAAAAAAACAATAAGAGAAATGTTAACATGTGCTCTTAAGATACAAGTTAATGAAACAAATATAGAAATAGTCATTGGAATGCGTGCATTACATTTAATATTTAGCTTTTTAATAAGTTGAATGCACAAAATTTTATAAAATATTTCTTTTTTTAGGTTTCTTAACATGTGCCCTAAGAGCAACATTAGCGCTGGTTGGTAACACTTAAATTGCTTATAGATAACGGCAACAATAAAGAACTAGCATTGCAGTACTAATGACATGGCAAGTGGGTGAAGTAAAACTTAGCTCACGGTAACTATAAAAGATACGACAACTAATTCTACTTTGTACCAACTATTATCCTTTTTATTATTTAAAAATTGAAGCTAAAAGAGTGCAATGGTAATAAATTGGCACTACCTATTTTTTTTTTAAAAACAAGGGTAATAATTCTAAATCAACGGTAATAATTTCCATGATATCTATCTTCCTATAAATTAGTATAGTTCCTGCCTCATATTTTTTTAGACACAATTTCACCTTCTATATTTTGTTCTCTTGTTATCTTTTACTCTCCAATCATATTTGAACTTTTTTTTGTCAAATGGCTCCCAACCAATGGAACCCTTATTATAATTATATGCAAACCCTGACCAATGATGGTTCTCAAAATTTTCAATCTTTTATGTATCCACGACCACCACTTCCTAAAAGTGACCACCACTTCCTAAAAGTGACGGTTCTCAATATCCCCAATCTTTTATGTCTCAATAAAAAAATACAAACATGTGGAGTCAAGTTTGAGTTCTTTATAAGCAATCACCATTAAAGTAAAAACTACTTAAATCAACTATAAATTCCTTAAGACCTGCTTGACAACTTGGCCCCACAAAAATTAACTTAGTTCACCCCAATAAAGATGCTCTAAGAGCATAAGTTAACACGAGGTATTCTTCCATGGTGACAAAACCAAATCAATAGTGTTTGGACACGCACACATAAAAAGATGGTCTTTAAAATATTTAATCATTTTTTTTATCAATTTCCTCTTTAGTATTAAAAAAATATTTATTTATGCGTGTGTGATCAAACACTTTTTATTTGGTCTTTTCATCATATTTTCTTTACTTAACACTACCCAATCAATAAATAACCACCAATGGTTCAACTTCACTCATATCCTTTTATTCAGTGTAATGTAATGTCATCACTTTCTTCCACTATCTTTCAACGAAACTAAAAATCACAATCACCACTCACACCGTCGTCACCGCCATGGTTGCCGTCGCTATCTCCGCCGTCACACTCACCGGCGTCAATCTTCACACCGGATTACATCCTTCTCACTTTTCTTCTCATTCTAAACGTTATTCTTCTACCATCAGGTCCATTCCAAGTTCATTTTTCTTTTTCTGGTTAATTATTTATTAATATTAATTTTGTATTCTGAGCTTGTTTATTTAAGCCATGCATGCATGTATTGAATTGAAGAAGTAATTAATTTGAATAATTATAATAATGTAGATGTCAAGCTGTTAATGGTGATAAGAAGAAACAAAGTAGCAGTAGTAGTAGTAGTAGAAATGTGTTTGACAACGCCAGCAATCTTTTAACGAACTTGTTAAGCGGCGGAAGTTTAGGGAATATGCCCATAGCTGAAGGCGCTGTCACCGATTTGTTTGATCGACCTCTCTTTTTCTCACTATATGACTGGTTCTTAGAGGTATTCTAGCTTTTTATTTAATCACTTTTTAATGTTTGATTGACTTATTTGAGTTTATCTACTTTCATTAGCTCTTTAGGTTAGCTTATCAAAACAACTATAAGAAAAACTTATACATAAACATTTGTATGATAAGAGCTTATGCTAAAAGCGCTTAATTAAGCTGTTTATCGAAATAGGGCAAATGTTATTATACTTGTATTGCATGAATGTGTGTTGTTTCCTTACATTGTTGAATCGGTCAATTTTACTCTTTCTTTCTTGTTTTACTTTACTCAGTCTGTCTCACTTTTAGTTATCCTATGAGGATATTATTGAACGTGACAGCATGGCTCTGTGTATAAACTTGCGTTTGGGCCCAAAGCATTCGTTGTTGTATCCGATCCAATTGTTGCAAGACATATTCTGCGAGAAAATGCCTTTTCTTATGACAAGGTACAATCTTACCCCTTGTTTTATTATTATATATCATACCTGGTTCAATTGATTGTCTGAGAGGTTGTTTATGCTAAGCTGATTAATCCTCTGATGATCTTTATTAATATGAGTACGAACCTGAAAAGAATAAAATGAAAAAGATTGGTATGTTATTTTGGCTTATCTGATAGCTTATTGGAACTGAAGTTTAGTGCACAGTAAATTTTCCACCCATTAATCTATGTTCACGTGAACCCGAAAATATTGAATGAATTCATTTCAAGAGTATGCTTCTACCATGGGTTTTATGTCCTCAAAAATTGTTCAGCATCTCAAAGTTCGACTGTTGTTTCCTACAACAAAACTATAGCTTTCAATTTATCCTTTTACCAGGGCCGTTCTTATGAAATAGGAGGCTCGGCTCTCTTTTTAAAATAGGCCCCCTAAAATAAAAACATAATTTTTTTGTGTAGCTAAACGAAATAAAAAAAATTAAGTGAAAGAGAGGTGAAATTTACCTAACGGTGTCGTTTGGATTTATCATTCCTCCGTTGTGGGAAAGGGGAAACAAATGGTTTAT
>Ga0315914_1001282_pt1 | contig 36985 bp, 21 predicted proteins | sample MpolenodulesMG_FD_203920 | JGI IMG/M metagenome (GOLD analysis project Ga0315914, IMG submission 203920) | Medicago polymorpha root nodule microbial communities from Los Angeles, California, United States - elongated nodules | ecosystem: Host-associated > Plants > Roots > Nodule | place: USA...
TGTTTTTCTGACTCTCTTCATGTAGTGCAATTACTGTCAAAGAAAGTATCGAGGCTTCATCACTATGCAAACCTCTTGGAGCTTATTCAGATATATTTGGTTAAGGAGTGGGATATTTCCATTCATCGTATTTTTAGAGAGGGAAATACTTGCGCGAATATACTTGCAAAACTAGGTGCTAAGCATTCAGAGTCTCTTGTGATGATGCATCAACCATTATCATGTTTATCCTCAGCCTTACTAGCTGATGCTACAGGAGTGTCCTTTATTAAGACGTAGTTGTTTTTCTTTGCTTTTTTTTTTTCTCTCATGTAACCAAAAAAAAACTGTAGAACCAAATATGAATTTTTTTTTCTATTATGAAAGAAAGATCGAATTATTTACTTGTCCCTACTAAATTTAGATAAAAATATTCAATCTAATAATATCAATGCTAGCAATTGAGTAATTGAATTTAGTAATTTTTTAAATATATCAATACTATCAATCAAATATGATTAATTGTTTTTTTTATGAAACAGTATAGGGGTTAAAAATTCACCTTTAAGATAAATAAAAGGTAAACATTTTGCTTACAATTCATTTTTGTATAAAAACTATGAAATGAATAGTAAGAAAAAATGTTTAACCGCTATACTGTTTGATAAAAAACACAACTAATGGATATTTTTTATGGTAAAATTAAGACATATTTCACGTGCAAATGTATAATCGAAAGCAAAAATGTTTAACTTTTATTTATTTATTTATTGTATGCAAAAACATTTGCTTACGATTCATTTTTACTTCATTTTTGCTTACGACTATTTTTGATAAACTTAAGAGTTAAGACATATTTCACGTGCAAATATTGAGATTAAGAATTAAACTGTAGTTTTTATAATAGTAAAAGATCAAGTATATATCACGCCATATCGGTAATGTGAGAGTTATTATTTACCACTTTGCAAAGGACTCTACCCACTTTGGATAGCACTTGGGTGCCTTTGGCTTCGGTGCCTTTCGGTGCCTTTGTCTCTATCTCTCTCTTAACCAATAATTCTCTCTCATCAAAATAATTTATTTTATTCATTCCAACATCACTCTCTTTCCTCTAAAATACACTAAAGTCACCAAAGTCACCAAACACAAAGTCACTGAAGTCCCACCCACCCACTTTCTGCGTCGGACCACAAATCAACTAAGAATTTTCCGATTAACGACAAATAAAAGAATAAATACTACTTGATAAATAAACTCAAAGACAATTTGAATTATAAGTGCATCATCAGTCATCACTGTCTTACGCAACTCTTCACCACCCACCTTGCAATTATAGGAATAATTTACATTGGATTGGATTGGAATTAGTTTTTTTTTTTTCTTTTCAAAATTGGATTGGAATTAGATATACCTTATCACCTAACCCTTTTGTTTTTTTTTATGAAACCTTAATATATCAATCACGTTTCTAACTCAATTTTATGGATTCTAGTTAATTACTGACCAGACCGAAGTGTTAGACAATTTTTTATGCGTAGACCTAATTCATCCTTAATTGCTTATCATGTATAGTTGCTGCATACTCTCATATCTAGTCATAGATAGGTAACAAAATGAAGCGATGTATATGGCCATATACGGTCACCAATATAATATGAATTAAGAATCAGAAACCATGTGGTTATATCCCCCTTTCGTACGGGAAAGACAAATATGTGAATAGAATCAGACCATAAAATGTTTAAAATCGACGTATCATGAATTCATAAGCATATTTATAATAGCAATGATATTTGTACAACCAATTTACAACAACTTTTTGACAATTTTTTCTTTCATATTTACATTATGTTTTTATTCTCTCTCTTCATTTTTCTTTCTCTGTTATTTTTGATCAATAGAAATAGAGGAAATGAAAGTTGTCACCAATAGTTGTTCATATATCATTACTCATTTACCCTATTTATAAAAGGGTGCTTCGGTTCTAAAAATAGCAAGGAGTGTTGTGAACAGTGGCGTTGCCAGGACCCTAAATCAGGGGGTTCAAACTTTTGAACCTTAATATACACACGTGCGTCTAAAAATTAGATTATATTTTATTTATATTGTATTGAAAAAATTATATACATATTCTACAATTTTCCTTTACATAGGGACGAGTCTATGCTCTGAGCAATGAGTGGAAACTTTTTAACTTTAATTAATAATTATAACCTTTGATCCTTATTATAAGAAATTGTTTTGAGACTTTTTTAGTACTTTTTTTTAAGAGTAGTGATATATGTACAACCATTTGGGACAATTTTGATGACAACTTTCATTTTCTCTCTTTTCATTGGTCCAAAACAATAGAGAGAGAAAAAAGAAGAGAGAGAATAAGAATATAATGTGAGTATGAGAGAGAAAGTTGTCAAAAAATTGTAATAAAGTGGTTGTGCAAATATCATTTCTCTTTTTTTAAAACCCAATATTATTGCAAGCACCTTATAACCTCTCAAGAGAAAGTCGGTGCGAAAAAAATACAATTCTCCAGCGCTAAGTAAACAACTTTTTAATACTATTTATAAGAAAATGTCACAATTTTTTAATTTATAGCTATTAATTATAACACTTTTCCAACTCTCATTTATTTATTTTTAATATCAGTAAGTGTATTTAATGCTTTACGAATTTTTTTATAATATATTTATAAACATATTTAAAGACGAAAGTGAGTACATGATAATATTCTTACATCTATTTAATAAATATAATATAATATTATATCTTTGGCAAAGTATAATATAGAGAAAGTCTAATATAGTCACAACCTTAAATCAAAAAGATTTAGACACTCACATAAGATGAAAAAACTAAAACAAAAATAAATCAGTCACATTAATTAATATCATTTCATTTTATTCTCATTCAAATTTTCCATGTTTTGTGAGTGTGCCCAAATGATTTTGATTTGGGCTTGTGTCCATCTAAGATTTTCTCGTATAATATAATACTATACTATACTGGTAGTAACTAACTAAATTAGACACGAAAGGAAAAACTGATTTGAAAGGCTATTGGTGTGTGTGTGTGAAAGCAGGCGCAACACTGACTATTGGATTTTGAAATTAAGCAGGTGCAACACTTATTTTTTAGGGGGTTCATTGTGTATAAAATATGAAAAAATTAGTGTGGATTTTGAAATTTGAGGGGATGCAGCTGCATCCTTTGGCATCAACGTGCCTCCACCAATGGTTGTGAACAATCTCTTTCTAACACTTATTTTTTTATTGGATAAAATCCACTTGGGTACCACACTTTAGAAATGAATCATGCATAAAATGGTGAGACCAACATGAATTTCACACAATAGGAAAATGAAAGTTAAAAATAATGAAAAAGAAAGTGTTTCCAATATTTCTCAAAAATAATTATTATTATGAACTATGTCGTATTGTTATTATTTATATAAAAGGACAAAGAACTAGGAATATAATACGATACAATACAATGACAACAATATCCTACCTCCAACCTAAGAAAATATGAAGACACATGTCTTTCAATATTTTTGCAGCCATGCATTCTAGATAATGGTTTTAACCTGAATTGATTGGAGAGCCATTAGAGTTGAACGTGTTGGAGCTGCAATTGTTTGTAAAGCTTGAAATATCATAAATGATCACACAACACTCAAGTGGTGCTGGATTCTAATGCACCCTTAATATCACACTCCACTTGGTCCCCTTCTCAACCTTCTCCTAATACTTGGTTTAAGATCAATGTGGATGTTGCCGACCCTAAAAGTAATTTAAGGGGTATTGGATATTTCGTCAGGGGTTATCAGAACTTTGTTTTAAGTGTTGTGTGGTAATTGAGGGAGACTCCCTAAACATTGCCTAAGTTTTAAAGGCCACTTCTAATGATTTGTCATACTTTGGATTTGGAGTAGTGATTGATGATTGTCGTCAAATTAGTAATTTATTTTCTTTTCTAATTGATCATGTGAGAAGAACTGCTAATTTTTTGCTCATTCTTTAACTTTCTTATAGGTTTAATGACTTTGTTTAAATTGATGATTTTCCTTTCTAAATTGCTTCCCCCATTTGGATGTTTTAGAAAAGGAGGACAAATTTAATTACAGCTTCCACATACCACAGTTATGTAAGAAGATTTTTCCGATTAAAGACAAAAAAAAAAAAAAAAAGTCAAAAGAAAGTCAAATAAAGAAGAGTAAAAAAAAGACAAATAAAAGAAACATATTCTCTAAAAAAATACATATACACTTGTCAGTTTGTTTTTGATAGATAAGCTCAAAGACTTTTACTTTTTATTAAAAACATTTTATCAAATAAAAAATTAAAAAAACTCAGACAATATTCAACTGTATGAGTCATGACTGGCTTAAGTAACTCTTAATCATACACCTTGCAATTGTAGGCTTAATTTACAAAGGAATTAATTATCACCTAATTCTTTTGTTCTTGATCAACCTCAATATATTAATCACAGTCCACGCCAGTGTTGCAAAAATTTTGTGCCTAAAATACGCCTAATTTATCCTTATCATGTATAATTGTTTATATCTAGTCATTGGTAGCTAGCCATCAAGGAAGAGATATATCTGGCCGTATAATTACCAATTTATAAATTAAGAATCAGAAGCCATGTGGGAAGATCCCCTTCTTTACGGAAAGACAAAGCTGTAGCCAATACATTGGTGGTTGTTAGATCAAGATCAAACAATCTAAATTTTAATACTAATTTTTTTTATTTTAAGAAAAATCTAAACTACGGAGTTTAAAATCCAAACAGTCAAGATTTCGATCCAACAACCACCGATGTGTTGAATAAATGACATTGTTCCACTAAGGAGCTTGCCTCTAGTATTATTCTGTTGTTATTCTAGACAAGCAACTGCATTTCATGAATTCAGAAGCATATTTATATAGGGGTGCCTCAGTTCTAAAAATAATAATAATTTCATAAAACTTGTCGTAATATTCTTACATAAGGACAACAAACTAGGAATACAATTATACAATAAAATAACAACAACAATATCCTACCTCCAAGCAAACAAAATACAAAAACACGTGTCTTTCAATATTTTTGCAGCCATGCATTCTAGATAATGGTCTTAACCTGAATTGATTGGAGAGCCATTGGAGTTGAACGTGTTGGAGCAACATCTGAGACCACTAGAACAACATCTCCTTTGTTGATCAATCCTTTAGATTTCATAAGCTGAACAGATTTTGAGATGTTGGATTCAGCATCATCTGATAAATCAACTAGAAGAGGTACAACACCCCATTGCAAATTCAGAGCCATTCGAGTACTTTCATCGTCGGTGAAAGCAAAGATGGGAGGATCTGGACGGTTGCGCGATAGTAATGATGCCATGTATCCATGCTTTGTGTAAACAAAGATGGCATCCACACCAAGTTTGTTGGCTGCAGACAGACACAGACATGCACAAAAGGAGTGAGTTTCAATAATTTTCTTATGCAGATTTCATAGCAGCAAGGTTAAATGTCTATTTGATTTTACTGTGGCAAAAATATATTTTGATTCAATTGATTTTGTAGAGTTGATCTTAGTTAAAAGTGAATTTAAGATAAATGGTTTATGTTTGGTTATGTTAACGTCAAAGGCGGTTGAACAATAAACTTGAGCGCAAAAGACAAGTTTTGAGTAAAATACTACAAATCTTTGCTTCAAATTAGAAAGAATTTTGGAGGAAAAAATCAATTTCAATTGAGAAGTCCCAAACATACCAAAATCAATTTTAAGTCTTTTAAAAGTGAATTTGGGTTGTGTGTAGCCACAACCCCATGACTGCACACAGCCAGCCACATCTGCACTATCCAATTACAATCATACAGTTCAAATTTCAAGTTTGGTAATTTAGATTAAAAAAAATATCAAAATCTGAATTAAAATCTAATCAGACAGTCTAGATGTGGCTACTACATGTAGTCACACCGCACACAATCCAAATTCTCCAAAAATGAATCTATACATTCACTAATATAGTTACAGGTGGCAAGAAGGAATGTGAATTACCCATTTCAACAGCACAATTGCATATTTGCTCAGTGATGCAATCTGGCAATGATGCTCCAAGTTTATGGTGATTGAGAAGACTTTGTCTATTTTCCTCCCTACTCCATGATTCCATTCTACTGCTAGTCATATCCAACACTGCCAATGCTTTCTGTCCAAATGAACCAATAGCTGACTCACCAGACAGCATCAAAGCATCCGCGTACTGTCGAACTGCTTCAGAAACATCTGCTACCTTTATTGCATAAAAGCAAAGATTTATTGTAATAGGTGAGTGTACTGAGTTTAGTATTCCAAAAGGAAAACTGAAAACTTATTATCATAGATAGGAATTCTGCTAAGTTTATGATCATTGTGGATGTATAAATTGATTTTACCTCGGCACGAGTTGGTGTTGGATACTCAATCATTGACTCAAGAAGCTGAGAAGCTACAATCACAGGCTTATTTTGTTGTCTGCAAATGTGAATTATATCCTCCTGAACTGTAGGAATCTGTTCCAGTGGTATTTCGACTCCAAGGTCTCCTCGAGCTACCATGATTCCATCAGAAGCTTTCACTATTTCCTCCAGGTTATGAATGGATTCTAAGCTTTCTATCTTTGCCAATACTTTTATGGATCTGAAAATACCATTTAACATTCTTAATTTGTGCCAAAATAACTTTGAATTAAAGCACTTATACAGAAGAAAACACGTCAGCATCTTTTCAAAGGACCAATAGGCTAAATTATATCGATAAGCTGTATAAATGATTCTTCGGTGAATCTACGCTTCCTTACTTGGTTGATTTTCCAGAGAGGTAGTTCTTTAAATCTTTAACAGAGTCAGCATGGTTGACAAAGGATAGGGCGAAAAAATCAACACCCTCAGCGATACCAAAGTTAATGTCAGCCCAATCCTGAGGATAAGTTCACAAGATAAAATGCATCAGGGAAAGATTTGAAATTCATAGCCACTGTTCTAATAACTAAACCAGAAAAATAGTTCACACAGACATCATTATAGTTTTAAGTTAAGGGTATGATATGCTCAGTTCTGAAGAAGGCATCTTGTTAGTGTGCTATACTAACCATTCTGCCAATCAAACTTGTATAGATATAATTATACTAAGATAGTAAAAGGGAAAAACTTTGCAACTTTTACTTGGAGTTGAATAAAATAATTGAATTTATGGTGATTGAAGGTAAGTCTAACAGTTCTTTCCGCTCTTTTAATGATTCAAAGAAGCAAAATTTGAAACTTCAGAAAAATATATCATACAATTTAACTACATCTCGACAAATGGAACATGAATTCTTCACTCTTGAGGCACAATATTATTCATCATATGACAAAAATATATTAAATAGGGGTTTTAGCAACAGTTCATATTATAAATTTATCCTGCATGAACTTTACTAAATAAGTGCGGGAAAAAAGATGCTTTGCTGCAAAATATACCTTTGTTGATAGAGTAGGGAGCTTGTAATTCCTCCTTACAAGCTTTCCATCTCTCCAGAAACTACATTTGGCTCTGGGTAAGAAAAGACCAGCATCTATGCACTTACAACGCAAATCATTTCCAGTTTTTTCAATGACAACAAAGCATGCCATTCCACCATCAATAACAATTTCATCGCCTACTTCAATACCTGACAATCATTAACCAAATTCGGAATTCACTTGAATGCATAAATTAATAACATGTATATTCATCGGAAAAGAAAAAGAACCGGTCAATTCTTTACTCATTCAGCAAAAAATTACTACCTTCAGAAAAACCTGGATAGTTTGCTTGAACTGTGAATGGTCGAGAACCCACAAAATGTTCAGCAGTAAACAACCAAATTGAATCTTCCTGAAATTGAAACAAGATTGGAAAGTTCCCAATTCAAATTCAAACACAAACCAGCCTATCACAAACTATATTATGCCCTGTTTAGATACAAAACTATTTTGCATCTTATTTTTTAAAACTCAGTATACGACCCAATGACCGACTAATATGGGAGACTAATCCCATCTGTATGGATCAGCCCAACACAGGAATTGTTGACATCTAGAGGATTCAAACCTAAGATTTAGAGAGGATCACACTCCTAGGTCCTAAGCTTTCACCACCAAGTCAATCCCTGGGGGTTTAATTTGCAGCTTATAGCATAAACACTTATCATATAAGTGCTTATGAATAAGTTATTTCTACAACAAGGGAAAATCAAGCTAAATTAATTTCATAAGCTATCATAGAGAACTTATGGAAATAAGCTGAAAACAACTTATGAACTGCATAAGATGTTTTCATAAGTTCTAAAAAAAACAGTGTCACGGGTGCTTATGCCGATAAATATGCTCAAATAAGTCAATCCAAAGAGGCCCTAACAGATGCTAATAATAAGTAAGATTATTACCTCAACTTTAACCGAGGAAGGTGCTCCATGATCAACAACATGAATCTGACTACCTTCAGTATCAATCATAACAGAAACAGAGAAACCCTTTTCCTCATTAAGCTTCTTAATCTTCCTAATAACATCACGATGCCATTCTCTAGTACCATGACACATGTTAAGCCTAGCAACATTCATTCCTCCTAATGCCAACTTCTCTAGATCCTCCAATGAACTACAAGCAGGACCAACAGTACACACAAGCTTTGTCTTCCTCAACCCTCTAAAACCCTTCACCATTAATTCTCCTTCTGAAACCATATCCAAACCCAAACTTCCTTCCAATGCAACATTGCTTCTTCTTCTTTTTAAATCCTCCACACCACCCACTTCCACTATTGCTCTAACCTTGACCATATGTTGTTTTCCCTTAAATCCAAGATTTGAAACACGATGATTCAAATCAAGTGAAGGGTTTCCAGATATACTAGATTGCCTCACAAGGCTTGAAGCGGCCATTGTTGACTTCAAAGCCATGGCCATGTTGAGGTTTTTGCTGGGAACAAAAAAAAAAAACAATAGAGTTGTGTTGTGAAGTATATAATGTGAGATCCAAGTTGTGAACTTTAGTGCAATATAGATAGATGATGGGGTTTGGAGGGTTTTGTTGTAAACTCCGTCAATGTTTTATGTTTGGACTTTGGTCGTAGAATAAACCATGGCCGTATTGTTTGTTTGTTTACTAACTTTTTATAATTTGGTATCGAGTGAATAGGTATTTAGGTACTCAAATTTGCATGCATCGGTTAATTTTATAGTTCAACTAGACTCTAACCCGAGCAATCTACGAGTTTTATAGAATTTCGTATATAAATATCATATTGATAATACATTCAATACTATGTTATACAAAACTGCAAAAAACAAAGAAAATAATGCAAAAATTACAACAATTTAAGCTATTAACTTTATTTTCTTGCCAAATAATATTATTAGGTTATGTTACTAAATTTCTTCTTTTTCAACCTTCATATTTGATTACATTCATGTTAAAAGAACAACTAAAATAAGCAAATTGAAAATGGTACACATGTTTAAAAAGTCAAAGGGAGAAATCAAAATAATGATATAAATCAAAATAACTTCAAGTAATATAATATATGAGAAACAAAGAAGCCGGCAAAATTACACTAAAAAGTGAAGTTTCTAATGATAAAATCATCATATGAATCATTCAAATTATCAACAATTTAAAAAATGCAACTTTAATATCGTAACACTTAGTAAGCATACACCAAGAAACTGATCCTAACCACAAGGCCTGTTAAATCTATAAAAAATGAAAAAGAAAAGGACCGGTAAGAAATATGAAAACGAACTTTTATGTGGTAAACGACAAAAAACAACAACAACAATGAAAAATAATGACCACCAAGAATGGAACCGTTAATAATGAAAAGAAATTGCTATCAGAAAAGAAATCACCAGGGCATTTGTGGAGTTTCAAGTCAGCTTCCATGTGTACATAGACGAATTTGATAGAAACGTTTTTTGGACTTTTTTTTATAAATGAAAGTCAATACAAATTGTTACATTATCAAATCGATCTCTGAATTATTCATTAAAATACAAATTGGCCCATGAATTATGTCATTCACTAACAAATCGATCCCTAAATTATTTATCTTATCTATCAATTTAATCATTGATATTGTTAAATATATGCCAAAAACTAAAAGAATGTGAAGATCATGTCTAACTGTTATTTTAATAATATAATGAAGAAATATTTATATACATAAAGGAGTCATCAAAAGCCCAAAAATATTATAAATAATAAGTTATATTGCTCTTACATGAGAGCATTCTATGAATGTCCCATTTGAAAATCAATCTCTAATATTTTCATAAAGGTGTTAAATGCTGGTTTTCCTACTTAGTTTGTGACAAATCAACAAAACCATTGTAACTTTTAAATCTATATGAATGAATAAAATTGAGCACACATCAACATAGAAGTGGATAACTGTAAAATGAATATACATATGTATGCTAGTCTGTCCAACGATAAAATATGTTGTTGATTGTCACAATGTGTGCTTTTTAGGTTGAGGATTAGTCCCCCTAAAGAAAAGAGGTTGTCTTGCAACATCCAATACACAAAATATCATCGATAAATCATTGAACACCGGACAATTACCTATGAATAATTGCACGTGTGATTTACACGTTGAAGAGCCATGAAAGTATTTTAGAGGCAAAGTAACATTTTTCCATTAAATCACCTTCATATTTTGATTTGTACTGCAATAAAGACAACATCATCATAAGTTAAATTCATTGAAAAGTATAAATTTCCCAAAAGAACAAAATCCCATGCAAAATCTTGAATGACACTTCCTTGAACTAATTTGTAAGAGTGTCGCTGAGAAATTTGAAGCATGTAGCTTTTTTACAGAAGCTTCCTTTTCACTTCAGAATTTAAATTACCGGTATTTGCATTAACCGAATTTCTTTGAAAAAGCATTGCCTGTATCAAATCTAAAAACGAAAGGCTATTCATGACACTTAAACTTAGAGGGCTAGGCTTATCAAGTATATTACTTAGTAAAGATATACCAGCACTGCGCTGCTAATTAAAGAATACAAAAAAAAAAACATGAACAATAAGAAAATGGAGTCATAAACAAAAGTGAACATTAATCAAAATAAATTCTACTAAGAAATATCAAAACCAAATTTTCCGACTTTAGAATCAATTTTGACTCCTCGAAGAATTAAACAATAAGTTTAACTATTATTTATTAGGAGGTGCTGAAACAATAATGTTTAATTGTTATTCCTAACTTGTTCCTCGAGGATTCTTCACATTCTTTTAGTTTTTAGCATTTTTTTTGATAGTATCAATGATCAAATTGATAGATAATATAAATAATTCAATGATCAATTTGATAAGTGACATAATCTAGGGACCAACTTGACTTTTAATGAATAATTCATGTATCGATTTGACAGTGTAACAATTTGTATTGTCTTTCATTTAAAAAAAAGTCCAAAAAAAATTCAAATTTTTTTTTTCCGATCAAATTCGTCCATGTATTGAAAGTCAAGTAACATGGTGACTAAACATTCACTTTTGTAAGATGAATAAATATGGTGTCTAGAGTTCGAACCGCTACTCATATGCTATGCAACGTCACAAGGACGGACGAATTGCATAATTAAGCCTTATATTTATAAACAAATTTTCTTTCAAAAGAAATTTATAATGAAATTGATTTGATAATAAAAATAAGAAAATAATTATTTGATTTACTTTTAAAGTAGGGTTAACTTGTCGTATTGTTTCTTCCGTTTACCCTTTATAAATAGTAGTACAACAGAGCTCTTTTCACTTCCGCCCTCACAACTCAACTGTGCTGCAAATCTAATGGTATGCTTCTCCCTTCTCCTTCCGTCCTTCACTCTAATCTTCTTTCAATTTATTTTTCTGTTTAGTTTTAAATTGGAATTCGAATGAATTTATCTGAAAGCAATTTATTTTCTTATTGGTTCTCTTCATGTTCAATTAGGGTTCAAGTAAGCACTTGACTACTGAAATGGCAATAGCATATCTGAAAGCAGTAAGAGTCGAGTTTCAAGATGAGATGGAAAAGTATGATGAATTTTTAAGTGTTATGAAAGAATTCAAGGCTAGGAGAATTGATACAAGTGGTCTCGTAGAAAGAGTGAAGGAGCTGCTTAAAGGGCATACAAATTTAATCTTGGGATTCAACACCTTCCTGCCAAAAGGATATGAAATCAGTACAAACGATGATGATGTTGAAAGGGAAAATTATGATGAATTTTTGAAAGTTATGAGGGATTTCAAGGCTCTCGGAATTGACAATGAAATGGAGCAGATTGTTCAACTTTTGTCACGTCTATGAGTTAGGGTTTATATCCTTCACAAAAAAAAATTAGGGTTTATATAAATATTTTTTGTCTTCCTTTAACGTGTAGTGCTGCTTATTGCCTAGTTTACACTATGTATGGTGTGAATACTCTATTTTCTTTTTAATAAAATGCTTAGTTTTTATTTATTTATATATGTTGTTTACCATTAATTACCATAGTTGTTATAAGCTCCTTTACTTTTTAATAAGTATTTTTTAGGTTTTCCTATGAGAAAGAAATCCAAAGAATATTACTTACAAGGGGACTGTTTGGATTGAATTTATTTTGAGCTTATAAAAAAGAGTTTATGCAAATAAATAAACTTTTATCTTAATTCATAAGATCTTGCTAACGAAAATTGTGTATTCATAAGTTGTTTTTTCGTAACAAATTTATAAATAATTCATTAATACTTCTATAATTATTTGCATAAGCTCTAAATTAAACCAATCCACACGGAGTCTAGGTCAGAATCTAAAAGCACTCGGTAATACCAAAGTTAATGTCAGTCAAGGCCAATCCTGTGTATAGGTTATAAATTCATAGCCACTATTCAACTATTCAATTCAAAGAATTATACCCCAAAAATAGTTCATTATGGAAAAACTTTGCAACATTTACTTGGTAATTGAAAGTAAGTTTAACAGTTATTCTTCCTAATCTTTACAATGGTTCCAAGAAGCAATAATTGAAACTTCAGAGAAATACATTATACAACTTAACTATGTCTTGACAAATGGAACATGAACTTTTTAAATTATTTCATCATGTCAAAAAAAAAAATTAAACAAGGTTTTGGCAGCAGTTCACATTGTATAGAAGTAACTGTCCAGAATGCAAAACTTTTCTTGTGTGATCTTTACAAGCTGTTAGTGCAGGAAAAAAGACAATTCGAGTGAGTGGGGAGCTTACAAGCTTCCATCTCTCCAGAAACTATATATATATATATGTATGTATAAATTGCATATATACACTTACAATGCAAATCACCTGCTTCGATGTTATTTCAATGACTACAAACCATACCATTCCACCATCAATAACAAATTCATCACCTACTTCAATACCTGACATGCATTAATCAAATTCAGAATTCACTTGAATGCATATACTAACATGTATATTCATTGGAAAAGCAAAGCAACCGGTCGATTCTTTACTTGTTCTTCAAAATATTACAACCTACAGAAAAACCTGGATAGTTTGCTACTGTGAATGTCAGTAAATAACAACCGATCTTCCTGAGATTGAAACAAGAATTGCAAAGTTCCCAACTCAAATATAAATACAAACAAGCCTATCATAAACTAATAGGAGCACAGTATACACACAACAAATGTAAAAAGAAAAAAAAAACTAAGCACTTTAAAACCTTGCTTATAACAACTTTGCATTTTAGTAATTGATGGTAACCAATAATATACATAAAAGACTAAGCACTTTATTTCTGTCAAGAAGAAAAACTAAGCACTTCATTACAAAAAATGTTCACACCATATATAGTGTAAGCTAGGCAATAAGCAAGTGTGTACCACGTTAAAGGTAGCAAAAAACATATAGTATTAGTATAATCTATCTATATGAACCCTAACAACGTTAAAGAAGTTGTGCATTCAACTCTATTTCATTGTCCAGTACTTCCTCGTCCATTCTGATCCACTTCCATGTCTTCTGCTTCTACATCAGTCTCATCATCATCAGTACTGATTTGATATTTCTTTAGCAGAAAGGTGTTAAATCCCAACATTAAATTTGTATGCCCTTTAAATAGCTCCTTCACTCTTGTTGCGAGACCTTTTGTGTCAATTCTCTCAGCCTTGCAATCCTTAATTACTTTCACAAATTCATCATACTTTTCCCTCTCATATTCAAACTCAACTTTTACTGCATTGACATATGCTTTTGCTTCTTCCAGCACTCCAAATGGATCTATGCCATAATCCAACTCACTCCCTTTTGGCACGAAGATGTTGAATCCTAAAATTAAATTTCTATGCCCTTTAAACAAATCCTTCAATCTTGCTATGACACCACTTGTATCAATTCTCAAAGCCTTGAAATCCATCATAACATTTAAAAATTCATCATACTTTTCTATCTCATCTTGAAACTCGTTTTTTACAGCCTCGACATATGCTATTGCTTCTTCCATCGTGGGAACTTCTCCATAAGACATGTTATCGCTGGACATCTTCATCGCCAAGATAAATAATAATTAAGAACATAACAATAATAATAGTTCAGTTAAATTCATTCCAATTCCAACTCAAAATTAAACAGAAAGATAAATGAAAAGAACATTGAGTGAAAAGAGATTTGTATCCTGTGATGCTGTGTTGAAGTCGAAATCAAGCTCTCTCGTCCCTCCTCAGTCCAAATTGCTTTCGGTGTCAATTTCTCACAAGTCACGACGCATCCTCTATAATTAAATTCTTATTAAGTAAAGATTTATTTCAACTTTATAATTAAGTTCTTATTAAAAATTCTTGTTCAAAAAAAGTTCTTATTAAAAATTCTTTCCACTTTCAACACATACCACATGCCTTAATAATTACAATAAATGAGTGCAAATAATTTTTTTTTCCCCAAAACAGCAAGCAAGGGGAGTGAAAATAGGAAGACTCATTCCCATTTCACAATTCACCTGCTCCAATCAAGGCTTTCAAAGAAGCCATAAGTTCCATTTCGGTATCCACAATAAAAAAAACATTCATATTCTCTTAATTCAATATTGGCACTATTATTTTCCATTGTTTGAACAACAAGTATTATTTGAATAGTTATTTTTTTCCGTTTCATTCTCATTCTTTTGATTATATTATTGCGGTCACACTCGACTCGAACAGTTAATCTTTGTAGTTGTCCGTTAAGGGTGTCTAGTTCACATCATTAAAAAAATAATCTTACCACTATCAACAACACATACCATAAATTAACTTTAATAATTATAATAAATTACAATAAATGAATTCAAATTAAGAAACTTCCTAAAACTCTAATCAAGGGGAGTGAAAATAGCAAAGCTCGTTCCCATCTCACAATATTCATGTTCTCCAACCAAAGCTTTCAAAGAAACCATAAGTTCCAATTCAGTATGCAAAATAAAAAAAAAATCATATCTCTTATTCAATACTCATACAATTATTTTATTTGAATAGTTATGTTTTCTATTGTTTCACTCTCATTTTTTCTCTTATTATTGTGTTCCCGACTTGAAAATCAGTTTCTCTGGATGCCAACAAAGAATATTCGGTTCACACCATAAAAGAAAACTTTCCGTTTTAATAAAATAAAATTCCATTTTGTTCAAAATATTTATGAATAAGATTCCATTGATATAATCTCTCAATATAATTTTAACTTATATAAAAAAATTGAATCTATTTTAAAAACAGATTATATTGAGCAAATACATTCAGAAGGAGTTAGTCTCAACTTGCGCGCAAATACCTAAATTTTTTTTTGTTAACCCTCTGGTTTTCATAGGAAAGAGGCACGAGTAATCCGGATTGGAAGGTAGTAAAGTTTAACCAATAATTGTTCCACCTATAATTCGTATTTAGGCTTTCCTAAACAATTTTTCCTTCGCTAAAGCTTATTAACCACTTGAGTTTAATTTCTTGGTTAACTACTTAAAACTATTAGATCAATATATAAGTCGTTTTTAAATTATATTCAATTTGTTTTTTACCATAAAAGTTGATTTTGCATTGGAGTTCAATATATATTCAATATGTAAGTTGCATGTTTTGTATTTCAGACACACACTTGCTATTTATGATTTTGCATTGCGTAATCTTACTCTCTTTTGCAACTTGTAAAAGTTGATTTGGCTACAATGCTTGGTATTCGGGGTTTAAATCAGCAAGGATAGATGAATGATAATGTCCTATCTCTTACTGAGGCACAAGTATCAGGAAAACATGAGATAATTATCAATGCCTTAACTTATTGTGTTTGAAGTCTATTTGTTTATGTAATACATGTGTGATTATGTGCTATTCTTACTTCAATGTTTGAAAATGATTAGTCTTTAATATTTGAACTATTGACTACAGTTTCTCTGTAGATATCTTGTTAACTTATAAAATATAGGTTGAAGTGTATATTTGAAATTGAAGATGATTAACTAATTGCTCTGTAGGATGCAAATGAATGATCCAATTATAGGAAACATATTGCAAAGGAGTCTTGGTAAAGTCTTGATTTTCCATGGTTTGTGTCTACTTGTTTGAAGGTGCTTAACACGATAGTAGAACTGGTTTCTTTACTATATCAAAGAAATCACAAGACATATTTATGAGTGAGTAAATTGTGCATTGGTTTGAATATACTATATTATTTGTCAAATTTATATAAAAGGAAGAGAGAATTTCTTCAATTGCTGAACAAATCCACTGTCCACATATTTCTTTGTACAATTCATTACAACAATTAAGGTCAAAAGCTGGACGTGTGGTTATGACCTCTGATTCAAAAGTCCTTTGCACTCTGATGTATACAATATTGATTTGTTTGATTGATGATTTTGTTGGAATCCATATCTTCCTTGATGATAACACATGTTTGGATTTACTTATTTAAACTTATCTAGAACAAAAACAGTTTTTATGACCTGTCTGGATTTCTGATTTACTTATTTACAGTCGTGAGAGTATTTGAGAGAGCGTATGAAAATACCTTATGACATGTCATGAGTTGTTTTCAGCTTATAGTTGATATGAAAACAATTTGATTTTATTTTATCGTTTGTTATTGAAATAATAGATAAGCAATTATATGACAAGTGATTATACTATAAATTTCTGATTTTCTGGGAACGGTCAAGTTTCAACCGTTTTTGTTACTAGATTCTTGGCCAAGTAGTCAAGCTAAAAGAAGTCAGGGAATCAGCAGGAACATTTGTTGGCGAGGTTTACGAAGGATACAAACTCATAAGCTGTTCTCAGCTTATTTCAATAATCTCCCTCAGTGCCTGAAGGCTCAAATCCAGTTGATGTAGCAGTTCTTGTAAAATATTATCTTGCTAGCCTTCCTGGTGTATTAACAGACTTTTGATAGTGACTTTTATGTGTTCTAAATGCGTTTTATGGAAGTACTCTTCCTTAACTCTAGTTTGAGGGAACCTAGATTTGAGGTCAATATTCTTGGAAAAGTAATGGAAATTGTTGAGATATGGTTGATTAATAGAATATTTGATGAGATATTCTCTCCCTTATTTCCTCGACGTAAATATTTGTTATTTCTATGTATATAACTCTGAATGAGATATACTTTAATCAAGTCTCCGATGTTATTAGATTGATATAAGACAGTTTAGTCCCTTTTGTCATCGTACAGAATGCTCAGAGCTAATCTCTCAAGCTATTCAGAACCAAATCCTTACTGAAACCATTCAGTTCATTGACCAAGTTATTTAACCATAGTAATAGGATAATTGGGCTCATCATTCTTTTTTATAAGAATAATTGGGCTCGAGAAGGGACTAGTGCTATCCGTAATTAATCCCTCGTATAACATCTCCCCCAGTCTGTTAGCCTCTTCCTTTTGGTGGTAAGCATAGTGATATAGACGGTCACTTTCTAGTTTGCACCCTGAACTCAAGGTTATCACGTGACCATGATCTTGGGGTGGTGGCAAATTTTCTCTAGGTACTCCCCTCTCTGCTCTTTGAAGACCACACAGTGCTGCTTCAAAAAAAATTACGGGGCACGACTTAACTGATCATTGTGTCTCTCCCACTCAGAGGTTGAATTATATCTTTCCATCATTCTGACTTATGACTACTCCTTACAAAAGTCCTTGCAATGCAGTAATGTGGTATTTATTTCTGATGAGGTATTCATTCAGTTTTATAAATCAGCCATTTCCTTCAAACTGATAGTCTTCTGCCCCAAATCCATGATAGTCTTCTACTCCCAAAATTAAGTATACTCCTCCTAGGTCAAAAACATAAATCTCCGAGCATAATCACTGCACAGTATGATTCAGAATACAGGTTTATTTCAAAATCAGAATTTTATTTCTTGCCAATCAGCCTAATCTCTAATCAAAAACCTTATTACCAATTCCTTCGTACAGCGAGGAACCTGATATATATCTAGACAGGTTCGGAAAGCAGAATATAGTTATCAGTAGCTGTTAAAGTTACAGTTAGCTAGGTCAGATGAAGAGAAGATTCTAATGCACCAAAAAGTTAAAGAAAAATACTGAAACAATAAGAAACACAAGAACAACGAGTAGCATACTATACGAGTTTGGCTTGAACAAAATGCCAGTGTTATCAATTAATGAATTTTTCTCTATGTTCTCCGGGATAGAATTTGTTTCTAGTTTATTTTTGTCTTTCTTCTAATGGTCTTGTTGTGGGTTTAATTGTTATGTCACTTACAAGTTTGTGTACCTCAATAATTGTTTGATTCCAGTATTCCTTTTCTCCTTCTTTTACCAATGTTTTTCAAGTTGGATAACTTACTCGCTTTGTCATAATTAGAAACCTTCATCACTCTTGTTACTTGTTAGATTCTGCATAGAAATTGGTTTTGATCAGCATGCTCAACACTGTTGACTTTTTTCAGATGGATTCTGGGAGACTTGCAATGGAAATGCACCTGTTATTATGTGGCAAAAGGAACGTAGACCTCAATTTTATCTTTGACATTGGAGTCAAATGTCAGAAACTCCTTCCAAAACCTGGTTCAACTACCTGGGACTTGCTCGCTGGTATGAAAAATGTTGCCTAAACATGCAAATATTCTAAGGAGAACCAGAAAATATAATTTATTATGTTGGATGTGATAAAAAGTCAACTATATTCTTGTAAGTCATAACTCATAATGTGTGAGGTAGAGATGTTGTACTATGCATTGAGAACAATATTATTATATGCAATAGTCTTCACTGAACAATATACATTATATACTTCAATTTTTATATTGGCAATTTGAGAAGACCAATATAGACCCATATAAGACCGTCAACTAGTAACATATTGTGCATCTTCAGGTTTTTCTTCAGTAAATTCAAGAAACTCAAAATAAGCTCATGCACTGACATACTTGAAAAACACAGTACATGTAAAATACGAGCTAAATGAACTGCTGAGCAAAGTATTCAAAACATTATGCTACGTCGTCGTCAACATCATCATCATCAGTACTGATTTGATATTTCTTTGGCAGAAAGGTGTTAAATCCAAACATTAAATTTGTATGCCCTTTAAATAGTTCCTTCACTCTTGTCGCGAGACCTTTTGTATCAATTCTCTCAGCCTTGCAATCCCTAATAGCTTTCACAAATTCATCGTACTTTTCCCTCTCACATTGAAACTCAACTTTTACTGCATTGGCATATGCTTTTGCTTCTTCCAATACTCCAAATGGATCTATGCCGTAATCCAACTCACACCCTTTTGGCACGAAGATGTTGAATCCTAAAATTAAATTTGTATGCCCTTTAAACAAATCCTTCAATCTTGCTATGACACCACTTGTATCAATTCTCAAAGCCTTGAAATCCATCATAACATTTAAAAATTCATCATACTTTTGTATCTCATCTTGAAACTCGTCTTTTACAGCCTCGACATATGCTATTGCTTCTTCCATCGTGGGAACTTCTCCGTAAGACATGTTATCGCTGGACATCTTCGTCGCCAAGAGAATAAAAATTAAGAACATAACAATAAATAATAGTTCAGTTAAATTCATTCCAATTCCAATTCAAAATTAAACAGAAAGATAAATGAAAAGAACATTTGAGTAAACGACGAGGGAGGTAGCGCGTACCATTGGATTTGTGGCGGCAGACATTGAGTGAAAAGAGATTTGTATCCTGTGATGCTATGTTGAAGGTCCCTCCTCAATCCAAATTGCTTTCAGTGTCAATTTCTCACAAGTCACGACACATCCTCTATAATTAAATTCTTATCAAGTAAAGTTTTATTTCAACTTTTTAATTAAGTTCTTGTTAAAAATTCTTTCCACTTTCAACACATACCATATGCCTTAATAATTACAATAAATGAGTTCAAATAATTTTTTTTTCCTAAAACACCAAGCAAGGGGAACGAAAATAGGAAGACCATACCCATCTCACAATTCACCTGCTCCAATCAAAGGCTTTCAAAGAAGCCATAAGTTCCATTTCGGCATCCACACAAAAAAAAAAAAAATCATATTCTCTTTAGAGTTCATTCAATATTGGTACTATTATTTTCCATCCCTCTTAATATAAGAAAAGACTATCTTGTGGAAAACTATTTTTTTGCCCTACTTTGCTTTGCTGTCACATCACTAATTAAGAGGTAAATTGAGTCTAAAATTTACTTTTTCTAACCGGTGATGTCATCTAACTATAGTTTTTATATGGTTTCAGATTTTTGCACTATAAATCACTTTTGTCTCTTCACACTCATGGAAATCTAACTATATTTGTCCATAGTTACTTTGATTTTAAACACTTCCTATTTTTCAATGTCACTATGCATATGTCTTTCATCTCTTACATTATGTCTTATCCCACACTTTCAAATTTCAAAACTCCCTCATAAATTTCAAAATCCACTTAAACTCATATTTTTCTTTCTAACTTTTCTCTGGTGTATTCTTTCTCTAATTTTATTCTTCCTTTCTCTCATATCTCATTTTTCAACTAATCACTTTAATTTTGTATCTTGCAAGAGTTGCAATCTATTCTTCTCCTTTGTTTTTTACTCAATTGTCTTTTGCATTCATTATTTCCTTTTCATATCAAGAACAAGCTATTTTTTCCTTAAACTTCTTTAAGAGGCCACAAGCTACATCAATAACACATGTAAGCAAATCAACTTTATTATTTGGTTATTTTACGATTTCTTCATAAATAATATCATTTCCTTCCTTTTTTTTACTTCATTTCATCTATAACAAATTTTCATATTTAAAGGAGGGATACATGAATCATCATTTACTAATTTCAACCTTTCATTAATAACAAAAAAACAAAAAACTATTTTGCAGAAAATAATGACATAAAAAATCAAGGCATAAAATGAAGATGTGGAAACAAAAATAATGATACATATTTTAAAATTAGTTATAGCAGATACATATTTTAAAATCATAATTATGCATGAGACAACAAAAAAAATGGGGGTAAGGGACAAGTTGTGACTGATACTATTCTTTGAGTTAATATGTTTATTTATTACAATTTATATATAAAAAATAGAGAATTGAAATAAATTATCTACGCCAACTGGTACCCATGCGGATGCACGGGTATCTTACTAGTTGTTTGAACAACAAGTATTATTTGAATTGTTATTTTTTTCCATTGTTTCATTCTCATTCTTTGGATTATATTATATTATTTATAAGGATGCATAGTCTTTTATTTTCAAAACAGAACTTTTCCTATTGAAAAGAAAAAAAAAATGGAAATGGCGGGGTTGGGGGATTGGATGTTCCCACTAACCGTTTATAATGCGAGGGGGATAAAAAAATCTCATGGATTCGGCTCACACAAACACAACAAAATAAAACACTACCCATGAACCCAACCACGGAATCACAACCATCATGGAAGAAAGTGGTAACCTAAAGAAAGGGCCATGGAGTAGTGAAGAAGATGAAGTTTTGTTGAAACATGTTGACAAGTACGGTCCTGTGGATTGGAGTTCCATTCGATCCAAAGGTCTTTTGCAACGAACTGCAAAATCTTGTCGGTTTAGATGGGTTAACAACCTTAGACCCGACTTGAAAAGGTAGTAGTAACTACTTTCTTACCCTTTTTTGTTAATTAATTATTGTTGTCTTGTCATTATTCTGTAGTTTGAATTAAACAAATTTACTTGTGCGTTAAACCTTGATACGATGATTATTGTTCTTATTGTTCCTTTGAGACACAGATTGTTGTTTTTCTTCCTCAATAGACCGTTTTTCACAACCTAGAGACTAGTAGAGAAACCTTTATTGCTCTCACACTTCTAGTCAAATGCGTGTTCGGTGTCCGACACATGTGATTATCTTCAATTAATTTATTTTCTCATGTTATTATTAGTGTTGAGTGTTGGCGTGTTAGTGTCGTGTCTGGTGTCTGTGTCACTGGTTGAAACGTTGGATATAGCATTGTAACTGAGTTTACCCAAAATTTATTATAACTGTTTTTGACGGTACATTATGTAATTCGCATCTATTTGATTTTGAAAAATATCTCGGTGCGGAAAATAGTAGGGAACGGTGCCTATTGTATCTATGTTTTATATGATAAAAATAGTTAATACAAGACAAGATTATTTACCTTGCAATAAAAGTAAGAAGAGGTTCTTCTTTATAGTTGAAAATGATGCTATTATTGTTGTCTAGAGGTAATGCATGTTACTTGTTTTGGTTTATAATAAAAGTTTGTTATATGTGATTTCAATTCAATAATAGAGGGTGCAAGTTTTCAGAAGATGAGGAAAGGGTGGTGATTGAATTACAGGAACAATTTGGGAACAAATGGGCGAAAATTGCTACGTATTTGGAAGGGAGAACAGACAATGATGTGAAGAACTTTTGGAGTGGCAGGAGAAAAAGGATGGAGAGGACATTTCCAAGGACATCATCACCACCATCAAAGCAGCAGAAAAACAAAGGAAAAGTTTTACTTAATGAAGTCAAGGTTCATAAGGTAAGGTGGATTTTAGACAGAGTTTTATGTGTTGTATTATGTTCATACTCATTCCTAAAAGGAATAAATCATAAATACTACTGCGTATTTTTTATTGTTATTAGACCATGTTAGTCCCATTACTAAAGTAGGATGAGAGAGGGAAAAATGAGAAAGATATTATGTTCACACAATCATGTAGTTGCACATTTTAATTGTCCAATTTTGTTGGGATAGTCCATATTTTGACTTCGTTTTTTGAAACCTACTTTGCAAATTTGTAATAAGAACTATCTGATTAATATCGGAAACTAGAATTGTGTGACTGCGTGTATGGATGGTTATCTCGACATTAGAAAATCTAGGTGTTAATGAGACAATATTACAATAGCTTTTGTGTAAAGTATTTTATATACCTTTCAAAACATACTTGATTAGGTATGATAAAATTATGGACTTGGTGAAAATGTCTATTTCAGGTTCCTGAATGTGGTTCCAATCAGCTAGTGGAAGACAAAGAAGTGTTGAAGATGGTCAACCTTTCAGATTTGACAAAGCCAAACTACCAAAATTCGGAAAGTGAACTTAGTGCAGTTGAGGTTGAGGCTACTCCACTTCACACAGTACCATCATTTGAGTCTTCATCAGGGTACAACTTTCCTATACACCCTGAATCACAAATGAACTTTCCACTGTTCCCAGAGTGTCAGGATCTTGATCAAGAGCCCTATGATCCCAATTTTATGGATATGTTTGAGCAGAGAAAATGTTCAGAATATGTGTGGAGCCAGAAGCTTGAGACTCAATTGCCAACTTTTGGACTTGAGGAAAATTCTCTTACTACAAGTTCAAACCGCTTCTTTAAAGACATCCCAACTGAAGTTTTTGAATATTTTGCTCAATAGTTCATTTATCCCCAATTCATGAACCTGTTTCAGGTTTCTTGAACAATACATGAACTTGTTTTAGGTTTCTTAAACTAAAGAAAAACCTGAAGATGCACAATATGTGAATGGTCCTATATTGGTCTTCTCAAATTGCCAATAGGTTAACAGATTGTAGGGATGTTATCTGAGGGATTAATTAAGCATAACACTAGGCCCTTTTCGAGCACGGTTATTATTCTTACAAAAAGAAAATTGCTCTTCTCCCATGCAAAATTACTCATTCTCATATAAACTGACCAAAATATCCAATATGAGTTAACTCACGTTTCGTATAACCAACATAAGTTAACTCACGCCGGATATTAGCGTGAGTTAACGCACGCTGAACCCCAACGTGAGTTAACTCACATTGGGTTGCACTAGTTAATTTCATGATTTCATAATGTTGGTATAATGACTTTTGTTGGTATATGGCTTCATTGTTTCATGGATTTAGCCACATCGTGCTAAATCCTCTAATGTTGGTATATGGCTTTTGTCGGTATATGGCTTCATAATTCCACGCTATGTTAATATCAATTTCCTCACGACGTGGCTAAATCCTCTAATGTTCCATGATTTCATAACGTTGGTATATGGCTTTTGTGTTATAGATATCTATATGTGTGAGTGTGAAAGTATTATTATTATTATTATAACTTCATAGGCCTCCATTAGACGTGCCTTACTTAGATTTTAAATTTGTGGCATGCATTTGTATTGTTGTGCCATGCATTTGTATTGTTGTGCCATGCATATCTAATATGCAACCTAATATGAACTAACTTATGTTGGGGTTCGGCGTGCGATAACTCATGTTGATTATACCGGTCGTGAGTTAACTCATGTTGAGGGTATTTTGGTCAATTTGTATGGAAGTGAGCAATTTTGTATGGGAGAAGAGCAATTTTCTTATAAAAAAAGAATGATGGATCTTGTGGATACAATGATTATAGGGCACTAAATAAGGAGATGGTGCATGATTTGTATCCCAGTGGGTTTTTCTTTAGTAAGATTTTAACGAGACATATCTTCGATGGACATCCAAGGGAAAATGTTATGAATATCATATGTAGATGTCCACAAACCTCTATAAATGAAGATCACTTGTAACAGATTTGGACAACATAAGATAATAATATTAGAGATCTCTTCTCTCTTCTCTCTTTCGCTCTCTCATTCTCTATTTCTCTTTATTCTTATTTTAATGGTTTCATAATATATATATATATATATTTTGACTCTAAGAGTAAGTGTTTAAAATTACTTCTAACATTTTATCAAAAAAAAATTACTCTTAATATTGACCATTGATCTTGTTATTAATTAGTGGTTATGATTAATTACTAATTATTCCTCTCACGAGATTTTCATACACTATATCAAAACACTCTAGCCTGCTTATTTGAGACATGAAATCTTTTGGAAGATGGAGGCGAAACTGAATATTTTGCATTCGATCATCATGAGCCTTCCATTTTGATCAACGATCATGAAATTAAAAACACAATTTTCTCAATTGAATGGTGAGAAGTCTATTTAGGTACTAAATTGAAAGTATACTTTTTTTTATTTATTTATCATTTCACCAACACGGGGTACTCTTGCCATGGACGAACAAATTGGTTAATTAGAAGAATCATGCAATTGAATAACACATTTATGACAATATGATTCATTCAACAACTTTCTTGCATATTAAAATATTAAAATTCTACTAGGTTTTGGATTATCTCTATGAATAGAAAGAAAAAAAATGATGCAATTGACATCATATTCTTCAATCCGATTCAATAACTTTTTTTTTTGCTGAGATAACATTGGTGAAGGCAATTGACATTGAGGTAGCCATTTAGTTTAGATCCTCATGGGATAATATTGAAATTAAGGGCTAAGAAAAACTATGCAGTTTATTATGCGTATAAAAAAAAGCAAAGGGAGAAGAAGAAAAAACAATCAATTAAAAGTTATTAGTTGTTTTGCCGTTTTTGGGGTAATGAGTGTTACTCTAATGGAGAAGAAAATTAAAATCTACCATATTACTTATTATCAATCAATCTAAACCATTAATTGATAATAGAATTAAAGGCCAAAATTTAAAGTAAGTAAATAAACTTATTTTTGGAGTCAAAATATCTCCCCTCACACACACTAAACAATTAAGGAACCAACGTTACAAATTTAGAAAATGAGGGATACCGTACTCTCTTTGTTCTTTTTAGGCATACTTTATGCACAGTTTTTTTTATTGTATTTTGTTTTTGACCTCTTAAAAAAATGAGGGACAAAAATTAAGGACACCAAAACAAGTTTTAATCCAAAATAACAATAACATTAAAGCTCACCACTCACAAGACACATAACTTGAACTAAAATATACTCGATTAATTTGAAGGTGAATCTTAACAATGTTGAATTTGAAGGTGAATCTTAACAATGTGGAACATGAAGGACACACATACCATATACACAATCAACCGAGTCGAGTAATCTGAGGTCAACTAACTCCCGTATTCTTAAACGGCTTGGCATTGGTTGCATTTAGGCAGCCAATCATACTCCCTGCCATCTCTATAACTATAACCCATTCTGACCATTTTGAATATGTCTGTATCTAATAAAAACCACAGAAAGCTTAAACAAGTACACTCCGTTCTTTTTAATTACCCCATAGGCTTTGTTTGCTAATTTGAAAGGAAAGGGAGGGAAGAGTTTTGAAAAAAAGAAAAGAGTAGGTGGAAGAAATAGAGAACATTGAGGGGAGAGAGTTTTGGAGGGTTAATTTTTCTTCATACTAAAATCCTTCTTATTTGCGGGAACTTATAAATTGTATTGAAGGAGGGTTTTGAAAGGTATATATGAATTCTTCAAATTTAATCAATGTTACTATAATATTCTTAAAATTAAAAACATATCAATCATAATCATTAATTTACGATTCTGTAAAATAATATTCTTTCAAAAATTGTGAAAGATTTCTGTATTTTCCCCTAAATTTTCTACCTCCAAAAACCTCTCTTCCCCTCCTCTCCAAATTCCCAAACAAAGCCTTAATGAATTGGAGGTAGTTTACCCCTATCAAAGAAAAATCTTCTTTCTTCATCTTTATTCTTACAATCAGATATCATTTTCATTTCAAAAACATCAATCTACTTCATTTAACATGTGATCTTCATCTCATTCATTCCAGAAACGAATCATATTTGTCATTACGGGTAAATTGCTCTCAATTCATCAAGGGGTAATGCAGGTATCAACGATAGGATTTTTTCTCACAATCAGTTACCATTTTCATTTCAATAATATCAAACTTCTATATGATTTTCATCTCCTTCGTTCCATAATCGAATCCTACTGGTGTTAGGAATAAATTACTCTCAATTCATCAAGGAGTAATGTAGGTCTCACTGTAAACTCCACATTGATAATCACGGAAACATAATTATTGGGGTGTTAGATTCAATAGGCGCAACTCACTGCCAAAAATCACCCAAAATACATCTCACACAAAACTAGTGTATAATTAAGTTAGTTGACATTAAGTATTTTTAAATTTATAGCAAATGTGTTTTTTTTTTACGTGTTGACAATTTTACTTTCACTATTTTAGATAGTATGTCTCAAATAGTTACTATCCTCATACAATGTAAAACTGAAATTTTGTGTTGCACCTCCATACTTTCGTCGTACAACGTAACACTATAATTTGGTGTTGCACCTCCATTTATGCTTCTCCTGTTTTTGACAACCGTCGTTGTCTTTGAGACTATCTTTGTAGTTTGTGTTCAATTGATCAGGTCTTGTGGTTGCTTGTTGATGATCTTAGTGAAATTATTTTGTCTACTGAGGTTTTTGTTGGGGATTTTTCTTCTTCTAGAGCTTGTCTTCTTGCTAAGTGATGAATAATTACAATTTAAATGATCATCATACTACAAGGGACATTTTTATTTGGCAAAAAAACTCAACTTGGCATTTAGCCCGGAAATGGGTAGTTTTTTCCCACCATTTTTCAAGACAGATGACAGTAGACAACCTGTTTAGGGAAAAAACAAATAAATTAAATTAGTTTTTTAATACATTACTACTACTGCACCTCCCCTTTCTCCATCTACATGGGTGATGTTGCTGCTGAGTTTGCACACTACAGTTGATAGGTTGAATAGTTTGCACAGTACAATCGACACCTCTGTTGTCTCTTGTTTATTGCTATTTCCACCACCTTTCCTATGTGAATGTCTAGTTTTCATGGTTGTTCTCTGCCACTTTGGTTCTGTTCTTAGGATGATGCTTCTATGTACTTTCATGGTGGTTGAAGAAGTATAAATTTTAGGAACAAAATTATAAGGGTAGTAATTTTCTCTTAAGTTTTAATTTGATTGAATATAGGAAGAGAGTAAAAATAGAAGATTGAAAAAATTGATGAAACTGATAAAAAAATTGATGCGTAGTTCTTAAGTTTAATTGTTTTTTATCATTTAAATTATGGCTTCACCTCTTTGAGTTTGAGTTTTTAAAAACCCAGGGGAGTATGAGATGGTAACTTGGTAAGTGAAGAACAACAACATTGTGAGTTTTGTGACTCTGTAAGGTAGGTTCGGAGAGAGGGGAGAAAGAAAGAGGCGGGGTCCACATCTTATTACAAAAAGATCAATAAATCAAACAAATGCAAAATTGATATTTAATTATTTAGTGGGGTCAGTTTTTTGTTACACAATAACCATAAAAAAGTACCAACAATTACCAGGTAATTAATCTTGGGCATCCAAATAAAAAACTATTATATCAATGGCTAAAAGTGCAACTTTTCCATCATGAGAAAAAACTATCCATTCACATACTAAACCACACCTGACTAACAACTGACATTCAATTCAATTATGCGTTGGTTGAACTTCTTCTTAAACATGTCTCAAATCATAACACTTTGTTCACATTGAGTTTATACAATTGTTTTTGATGAAAATAAAAGCAAACATATTTTTTAAAAACTTTCAAAATTAGTAATGATATCTTCTTTATTAGCGTTTGAACTCTGATCCTTCAATTTGACCATTTCTATTATCTTAAACAATACTCAACCCTTCAAGAAAACTTTTTAACAAAAAAAATAATTAAAATTTAGTGATTGAAATTGATTGTTTATTCATTTTTTATTTTATTTTTTATGTTTGGGAAAGCAAGAAAAACAAAAACTACAAAAAAAAAAAAACAAGTTAAACTTGGAGGAAAGTTGTCTTCCTGGGGTTAGCAATAAGAGTAGTCAAAAGAGAAGTTGGACAATGTCTCCGAGCGATCGAGTCACCCTCCAATCTTGCTCCGTACTTCGCTAACCAATCCGCACAGCTATTACCTTCTCTCAAGGAATGATGGAAAGTCAATAGCTAAGGATAATCAATAAATCTCTTAATGAGGTCAATAATAGGTGCATATGGGTGAGTTGTTTATTCATTTATAATGTGGCTTCATTATAGACAACATTAATTTTTTTTAGCTTGTTTTGAGAGGATTTATTTTTTAAGCTCTACAGACTATTTTTGTTATTAAGTTATTGGTACGAAATGAAATACCAGCGGTCAATCTCTATAAAAAAAAACATGCACAATAGAAACTCTTTAAATTAATACTCGATAAATTAATAAACTCTCTAAAATAATAAATTTGTCTGATCCCGACTTAGGCCAATGTAAAAAATTGAAAAAATCGATAAATTAATAAGATAATAATTTTTCGGGAGATCCCTTTATAATTTTCGGTCCCAAGAAAATCATAAATTAATAATTCATAGAAATTGAAAAAAATATATATTACACTCTATTGAAATATGATATAATAGTTGTCTGTTTTCCATTAAAGTTTAAGTTTGTTTAGAGCTCATCTCTAACTTTTCTTATTGCATCCAATAGCTCAGGTGTTGTATTTTTGTATTGTATTTTTTCAATGCATATGAACACAATAGTTACTAATTTACATTGAGTCTCAAGGTTCCCTGCAACGTAATTCTAAGAAGCATAGACTAATTTGTCTTTTTGTTTGGTATGTGCTGTATAATTACTTAAAAACTCTTTAAATTAATAATTATTAATTTATCGATAAATTAATAACTCTCTAAATTAATAAATTTCTCTGGTCCTGATATTATTAATTTATAGAGTTTCTACTTGTAAGGCATATGAAATGAATTCTCACTTTCAAGTTGAATTTTATCTATAGGCAAAAGTCATGATCGAACCAATGATCACTTGCTTAGAAAACAAAAATTAATCTTTTACTATTATATTAATAAATGTGTTATTTGATAACTTAAGTAACAAACATAGATTAAAAAAATTAATCTTTTACTATTATATTAATAAATGTGTTATTTGATAACTTAAGTAACAAACATAGATTAAAAAAAAAGGAGATGTTAACACAAAAACCAAACTGCTGAAAAAAAATTATAAGTATAAGCGAAATTCAAAAAAAGTTGTCATACTCATTTCTCTTACATTAATTAACTAAGAATCTAATTTTTCACTTTTTCCATTTTGTCTCACACACACCGTATTGTGGGAGTGAGAGAGACACTCATATTTTTGACTAATTTTCTATGATCTGCCACGCTGTCACCAACACACACGTGAGGGTTATTATAAATAAGACAAAACAGTTATTTTTAACCATTCTCAACACTTTTTCTCAAATCAATTTCAAGACAGTTATTCTTCCTCTCTCTCTCTCTCTCTCTCAGCAAGTGCTTCAGGTTGTGATTTCGAATTGTTTTCTCTTTTCACAGATTTCACCTCAATTGTTTTTTTTGACATGTTTCATCATGTTGTGGTTTTGTTTTGACCAGGTTTTATGGAGTATGAAAAGCCTGAAACCGACGCACTAGAAGCTGGTGTCAAGAAACATGGCGTTGGGAAGTGGAAACGCATCAAAGAGGACCCCGATTATGCTGAAGCTCTCAAAAACAGAACAACAAATGGGATGAGGGTTTGTTTTCTTCATTGCTTGTTATGTTGTAGTTCCAGTTCCAGGATTACTGCATTTTTGAATTGATACAGCATCACTTGTGCATTCATGTTCATGTTGTTTTTGTCTCTGTAAATTAAATTATGATGTGTTATATATTCATCATCCTTATTGCTGTATTATGGTGCAGGAAAAATGGCATACCCTTCATCCGGAGTATCGAAAGCAAATGGCAGAGCATGAAAAGCTGATCCTTGATATGATAGAAAAGATGGATTTTAAGATCACTAAAATGGAGAAGAGTCTCAATGAGCAAATTCAGGATTTAGCTGAAAAGATGGAGTCCTTGGCCAAAGATGTAGCTCTACTCTTGAAGAAGAAGTAACCAACCCTTAGATCTTGATGCATCACAGTTCATTGCTTGTCTTTTTCAATCCACCAAATAAATACTGCCATTTAGTTTTTGGATTTTCAGTATCATCTTTTATACATTGAGTTTGTAAAGTGAAAAAAGGCATATAATTTCCAAGTAGATAAGAATTCTCATGTTAGTATGCAATTTAAATGAGACTCGAAAAACATCATCTATGAATATGATGATTGGTTTTGCTTATATGATTCTTTTGACCATAGAGATTAAACTGTCCTATATTCCATATCAGTCTAATTACATCAGAGCTGTATACTATTCATAAATATTTACATAAGAGTCTAATTACATCACTTAAAATGAGGTGCCACTGTGATTTTCTATTTTTTTATGGGGCCAAAATCGCAAGATTGTGATACTTAGGAGGCCAAAACTGCAATTAAGCCTAATAAATAAAGTGATATGGGTGCCACAAATGCATTGACCCGGTCAAAATTGGTCTGGGGCCAAAAGTCCAAAATAAGGTAAACTTAGGGGGCTGATTTGTTATTGTTTTTTATAAGGGCCCAAAATCGCAAGATTGTGATACTTAGGGGGTCAAAATTACAATTAAGCCTTATAGTTTTAATTTGGAAATTATGAGTTTAAATTGAGTTCTCTTTGTTACAACCTAGTGATTGGTTCAAATGCGAAGACGTTTTATATGGAATCTCATGTTCAAGCTCATATCACAATATTTTCCTTTTCCCATCGTGCTTATTTTAGTATGTGTTGGCCGAAAGGCCAATAGTAAAATAAAACTGAAATTAATAAATTAAATTAATTATTATTAGAAATAATACAAAATTAATATAAAATTACTTCCTAGTAATAAAAAATGTGTTTAACGGATTGGTCCTTATGTTTGTTTTAGGTTTTAAGTCCCTACCAATTTGCTTTGCGTTTATTTTAGATTTTAAGTTGGTCCATTTTGTGTTAAATTGGTCAAAAAATGTTTGTAACGTTAGCATAAGTTCGTCCCATCGTTACTTGGACGTTTAATTTTGACACGTGGCGAATAGATTGCATACGTGGAAACACGCTTGAATAATTAAACAATAAAAAAATGCCACATCATATATGAAATATCATTATCCACTATAGATCAAAAAGGACCATATGTGATCAGGAGCGGACCTAGACACGATGGTTTGGTGTGACAAAATTATAAAAGAAACTATTTAGTGTACATTTGATTTATAATACAATATATATATTAGTAATGCGAAAATGAAACAATAAAATCACTACAGCAAAATGGCTAAGGCAAGTCTATTTCACCTCTGTCTCAGGTTTGAATCTCATCCACCACACTTATTTGTTGGGTTGCAAATGTGTTGCAAATGTATTGAATACACAAATTCCAAGTTAATACTTAAAACTTTTTATCAAGTGCACAAGAGTTTGTTAGCATTTCCCTTATTTTATTAGTCAAAATGAAAACAGAAAAAAACAAGAGTATACAAACAATTAATTTTGATGCACTTCTAAATTATTTTCAATACTAATTATAATTAATGTATTTGATTCTTTTTTTATCTCAATATTTGTCTAATATTGAAACTACAAACCATTACAAGTTTTTCCTACTCTAGTCCAATTTTGGCAAACAAAAAGGAAATAGGTAGAAGCAAAAGACCACAAGTAACATGATGTACAATATGCAAGTTACTCAACTAGAGAAAAATCAACCTCATATCGTAGATGTCTAAAACACCAATCCAACATCGTGGAATCTGTTCCATGAAGAGCTGGAAGCGTAATGCATTTTTGCAACTTTTTATCATCCCCTGAATACACTCTGCATTGTATAGATGAAGAATGGATGACATACACAGAGTTGCTCTCATATCCCCACCTGTTCGGGTTGCTCAATGCATAACAGTTTGTGTTCGAAACATTAAATAATGCAATGTCGCCCAGTGTTTCTAGTTTGACATAATTCATGGCTGAGAAGTCTATCTTGTACACGTTCAACATTGAATCAACCACTAAAAGTTGTTCATCACAGTTAACCAACCTAAAGTATAAGGAAGTTTTATTGGGAATACTCTTCAGTTTTAGAAATTTAATATTTGCAGAATTCAAGTTGAGTACCCCTATGTTGGCCTTGGCAGTGACAACATATATCATATTGTGCAAAACTACAAAGTCAACAACCATGCACGGATTTTCCTCTGTCGTATAAGTAACCCAACCACAATTTCGAGATTGATAGACATGCAAACTATTATAACATAAAACCACCAACACAAATTCCTCAGAGCATTTGCCAAAAGCAAGCAAGTCATGGTAAGCTAAGCAAGTATAGTTAACTTCAAAGGTTGGGGTGTTGATTACCTTCTTTATCCCTGTAAATGGATTGATTAGAGAAAGTAATTATTGTACCCCGCCCTGATAAAATATCCGCTAGAAGTTGTAGAATAGGAGAAGCTGCGAAAGCAATCCATCATATCCAAGTGATAAACTTTTTGGCCTGATATGCTAATAAAGGAAAATGATTTCTTAACATGAAACGAAATTTGAACAATTAATGGTTCTTGGCATGCCAAGAAATTTCTCCAATAAATTTTATGAAAAGCCCTCCAATTCTTACACACACCAACAAACTGAAAGAAGTCGTCAAAATCTAGTCTTTTGGAAATGATATCAAGCACATCCCAAGGAAGTTCACAGTTCTCTTCCATCTTCTTCACCTTTTTACCTTGTTATCACAAAAATGAACGTGTTAGCTGATTTTTGAACATATTATTTTATTTATTTATTTATTTATTTATTTCTGAAACATAAAATATTTATGGGTCTTGTTAACGAGTACTCCCGGAGCACTCTTTAAACATACCAAAACAAGCAATTATTCTTTAAAAAAGTAAAATATTTCAATTTCCAATGCATTGATTACACACATTTTTATAAATACTTGCTCTTTATAGCCCTTAAAAAGTGCCCCGGAGGTACTTGTTAACATTTTCCAATATTTATTACCCCATTTTCCCCAAACATAGATTACAAATATCTGTGATACTCTTCTTTTCATGTAAGTGGTTTATTTTCCCATTTTCGTGATCATGGATCATGCCAATGTATAGTAAACAATATATATCCATTTTCATCTTCATAGAAATTAACATTAACATTCTAAACAATATATGTCATTTCATTGTCCCCTACTCCCCAACAAAAAGAAAAATGAAAAGGAATTAAAGACATAGGAAAAGGTCAAGTAATGAGGAAAAAACATTTCCATGCATTTCCCCTACAGTCACGTGAGAAAAAACAAATATACCAAGAATCAATGAAAGATACTAGAATGAAAAATTTCGATTAATTCTTAAACTACTAACCAGGGTTTAATGAGTAAACTGTTTCGTTGTCCTGTTATATATATGGAGGAACAAGAAAACAACAGGGTTAGGTATAAGTATTTTATCATCAAATCAATTTGATTGTTTCAAAATATAAATTAGATGATGTAGTAATCTTTTATATCAATACTTATTTAATACTACAACTACAAACCATTACGAGTTTTTCCTACTTTAGTTAAATTATGGGTTAAATATATTTTTATTCTTATAAGTTTACCAACTTTTCGTTTTAATCCTTCTATAAAAAATCGACTTTTAGTCCTCCAAAAAATTTTCATCTTCATTTTTAATCCCTCCTTTTAAGTAAACTCATATGTAAAATACATATTTTTGAATAAAATTTTGCATAAAAGTTTATGATATTATAATAATCTCTCCAAAAAAAATAGAATTTTTTAACAAAATATGAATTAAATATGAATTTTTATATTTTTGATGATTAAAAATTCTAACTTTTTTGAGAGAAATTTTTGCAATAGTCTACACATTTCTTTACAATTTCATTGCAAAATACATGAGTTAACTTAAAAGTTGAAAGAAAATTTTAAAAAATTATAACAAAAAATTTATATATTTATAAGGACTAAAAAAAAAATATTTAAGTTTAACCCTTGAACCTTGAATTATTGGCAAGAAGAAAAAAAAATAGGTCAAGACACAAACCACAGGTAACACGTGTAGGTGTCTAAAACACCAATCTAACATGTGGGAACTTCTCTAAAAAATAAAACATGTGGGAACTTGTTCCGTGGAAGGATAGTGACTAGTTCTCATATCCCCACTTATAGATTATGAGAAACATTTAGTGTGCTTAATTGGCGCATAAATTATTATGGAACAAAGTTAAACTATGTTTATAAGTAGTGCTGGCAACAGTTTCTGCCCGGGCAATGGTTAAGTTAAAGAAGTCAAAAGTAGCATGTTTGTATTGATTTCAACAACATTTTAACTTTTAAAAAGTTAAATTTATCACTTTTCACTATTTTCCAAAACTATATTTCTGTTTTTATTCTCTTATCCAATGCTCATGCCCCCAAGGGCAATGGTTAGCATTCTCCTTCTTTTTAACATTATTTTATTGGATGAAATTTATATAGGATATACACTTAATAGGGTCAAGCGGCTACAGAGGTTTAACCAAATCCCATCCCGCCACCCACACACCCCACAAAAAATATATTAATAAGAAAATCCCTGAAAGAAAATTAACATTTCTAACTTGAATAAATGTTGTCTCAGATATATTTGTCTGAAGAAATTAGACACCACATGATAGCATTTTTGCGTAACCAAGCCAGATTAAACGGATAAATTTTGTAAATTTGATGTAATGTTGAATGGTTTAGTTAGGTTGAACCTCTTAAAGTAATAAAGTTCCGATTCACAAAATAAAAGAGTAATATGAAACTCTACAGGTACACTTAAGTTACAAAACCCAAGTTTGGATGGTATGGTGAACAACGGTTTATAAGAAAGTCATATTATGTATCTGAACAAAATACACTTAAAGCTCGCATTAATAATCATCACCCTTTGATATAACTTCTTTGCATGTTGGTCGGAGTAGGATTGTATGTTCAAACTGTGATACATAGCTTCCTTTCACGTCACATAGAGGAGGATAAGGCTGCATGTAAGGGAGCAAAGATTAGTCATTCATACTTGTAATTTAAACAAGTAAATATTAATGTAAGGACAGCATATAATCATGCTAAACAGAACTACATATTTGCATTGACATGTAACCTGCCAAGGGATATCGAGTAAAAATATTAGATCGAGTAATATATGGCAGTCACGCCCATCAAAGCTATGAGTAACAAATAACTTTCTTCTCATTGCAACCATTACAACATGCAATTTTAACAAAATAAAAACTAGCCACAAAATTTCTTGATTGTAGCTCCTATAACGTACCTGAACAATGCCAGCATCACACAAGTTCTTCAATGCCATTAAGTATTTAGTCTCTCCTAGGCGATCTAAATATCGCCTACAAAAGGCCAAAGTGGAGAAGTTCTTGTTAATAGTCGCTAATAGTTGCTTAGCTCTGGGCAATCTCAGCGGCATATGACCAACATCAAAGTTTTTCATGTAGTGGCTGCATTCCAGGTCTTCTCGTACATACCCTTTCCCTGAACATAAAATTTAGTGAATATTCTATCATGCATTATTAAATCCAATATAACAATGTCTAACACCTAAAGAAGCTACTATTACCAGTTGACCCGAATGTTTCAATTGCATAGAATTCCCCCTCTTCCATCTTTGTCTGCTCTCCACCTTTCACAATGGGAACAGATTTACCAGCATGAATTTGATAGCGGCCAATGCTATGTCCATTCAAATTCCGTATACTCTT
>Ga0315914_1001283_pt1 | contig 36966 bp, 24 predicted proteins | sample MpolenodulesMG_FD_203920 | JGI IMG/M metagenome (GOLD analysis project Ga0315914, IMG submission 203920) | Medicago polymorpha root nodule microbial communities from Los Angeles, California, United States - elongated nodules | ecosystem: Host-associated > Plants > Roots > Nodule | place: USA...
TATTATTTATAAGTTTTTAAGGTTGTTTATGAAAAAACAGTTTATGAAGATACGATTTTCGCTAGTGAGAACTTATAAATTAAAATAAAAACTTATTTATTTACATAAACTATTTTTCATAAGCTCAAAATAAGCTCAAACCAAACGGGACTTATTACACAAAAGGCAATGAAATAAACAACAGAAGGGTAAAAGTGGGTTCTGATAAAAAGAATAAGGGTAGAAGTGGAAGAAATATTGATAAGCTATAAGCTATAAGCTCAAACGCTACTTGGAATAGCGTTTGAAAAATAGCTTATAAGCTCGTGAAATAAGCTATAAGCTCATTGTAAAAAAGAGTTACCAAACAAAGCTTTTTTTGTCAGACGAGTTTATAAGCTATCCGCTATAAGCTCATTTTTTGGCCTTGCCAAATAGAGCCATAGCATTAGGAAATTCGCTTTTATAGATGAACTTATCCAATGATCCATTGGGCATGAATTCATATATTAGTGCTCTTTTATTCCCCTCATAACAATAGCCTAAAAGGGACACAATGTTCATGTATGATGTTCGACTAATGCTAGCAACTTCGTTTATGAACTCTTCCCCGTTTCCTTTTGACTCGTTAATGACTTTCACAGCCACTTGACGACCATCGGTTAAACTTGCTTTGTACACAACACTATATCCTCCTTGGCCTAATTTATCACAGAATGAGTTTGTTATTCTTTTTACTTCTGTATAAGTGTATCTTCTTGGCATCGATAAATTGTAACTTTGCATGAAAACCTCCACATTGTGATCAACAAGTTTTCTACTTTTCCTGGAAATAGTCATTTGTTGTCTACCTATACCCTTTTAAAGTGACACCTAATCAGAATAATAAAGACCATTGTTACTCCAAATCCAGCAACTGAAGCGCCTGAATATATGTAAACAAGTATAAAAAACAGATGAATATTTTTTTATCAGTTATTCTATTTTTAAAAAATAATAATAATAACACCGCTAATGTAGGTTTTGATGAAGAACAATTTTGGAATGTTGATTTTGATCGGAAAAACAGAGAAGAAAGTCCAAAGCCTTTGGACAATGTACAGCCAATAGAAACATATATTTCGTTCTCAAGCAAATTTAACTACTTTGATTCTGTTTTATATTTACTTTTCTAAAATTTTCCTTAATTAATATAAATTGTAATTTTCAATGACTCTTTCATTTCTATGAACAAATTCTCATAAAAACAAAACTAAATTCAGAGTACAAAATTTTTAATAAGCACCGAGTGAGTTATTTTTACTTGTAATCAAAATCAAAATGAGAGCGAGTATGGCTCTAGGCACCAATAAAGACCAAAACGTGAGGTCTAATAACTAAACCATACACATATTATCCCCATTAGTTTATGGCTAAGTTGCAATTTTACAACTTACAGTAGTTATAGAAGGAAACGTATATAGGAGTATGAGAAAGTGATATTATATACATACTTGAGGATGGGAAATTTTGTGAATCACATGTAGTTGTATAATGTCCATCTTTGCAGAAACATTTGAATCCAGATTTTTCATCGTTGCCACAAACTCCGCCAGAATCAACGCACCTCTGGCACTCTCCATAATTTCCCGTCCATTTCAACTCAAAACCGTCTTGTAATGCTTGGTTTATATCATTGAGAGTTGGAGTTGCAATTCGTGCAGCTTGGGTTTCCATAATTGGAATCTCAACGATAACAGTTGGAGTACATGAGAGTAAGACCGAACCAGGATCCACAAAGGTGTACACAACTTTAGTATTACCGCACGTAGCACTATAAAACATACTCGGTAGATTTGTATCGCAATTGTATAATAGGGTTATTTTAGAAGAAACATCACCATAACGTTGAAACTGAGTGTTATCGAATGTGCTATTCGTATGACTATCACTCACACTCACAGCACAAATACCACTCCAGTAATCATCCCTGGCAACTGTAAATTTCTGCTTTGTATTCTCCCATTCAAAAATACGGTATTTGACGTTATTGATTGTTATCTTTGGAACATTTTCTTCGCATGTGAGTTCTGTATTAGGATCAGCAGAAACACGACAATACTGTGCTCTATTTCCTCCCCAGAACGGATACTTCAGGTTTGTGACGTTGTTTCCGCAGTCAAAAGCGTTGTCGTTGCAGTTTGTGTACTGCTTATCATCCTCACAAAAACATGTTGGAATATTGGCAATTGAGATCATTAAAAGTGTTATAGCAAAGAAGTTCATTCTTGGCTAACAAAGAAGTAATGGTGGAAAAAGTGTGAATAGGATTCGTTTTGGTGAGATGAAGATAAATAATTCATTTAGTCCACTTAAAATTAATAACATTCAACTCCCCTTTCACTTTCATGTTTAATTCTCTTCGAGAGAAATTCTTACGTGAACTCTTATCCAACACATCATTCTTACACCTAACCAATTAAAATCAAACATCTCATTAAAATAATAAAAAGAATTAGTATAAGAATTTTTTTCTCATTATTTTTAATATTTCTCTCTCCTTTTTCCACTCTCTTTAACCGACAAGAACCACCCACCACCATTTATGTTTCCATTTCCTTAATTAAAATCACACTTTTTTTAAAGTTAATAACATGTGTCATATTTTTATTGGTTGGGTGTAAGAATAATGTGTTGGGTGAGAGTTCATGCAAGAATATCTCTTCATTCAATGTATGACAATTTCCACACTCTATATGAAGTTTCGTAATTGAAGAAGCTACTGCAATATAGAATTTAATACACCAAAAACTTAGTTTAGTCGTAGTATTGAAGTCAATGATGATGATAATATGCACCGATCTCAACCATCAAACATGACACAGAAAGCGAGAATTAAATTATAAAAAACAAAAATGTTGTTGTATTTTAATGGTGATGTGTTTGGATTAAGTAATTGAGAAATTTTAAAGAATTTAAAATTTTAGGCAATTTAAATGATTCAATTACTTTCATTTCAATACTATTGTTTGGATGGAGTAATAAAAAAGTTCATTAACATCATTTTTGGGCAACTTTTATAAATTTTAATTTTTTGGGGCCAAATTTGAAAATTGAAATTAGGGATTAATTTGTAAATTTCAAAACTTTAAGAGGTCCAATTATAATTTTTGAAAATTTTGAGGGGCCAATTTGCACTTTTTTGAAATTTATTGGGGCCAAATTGAAAATTTTGGAAAATTTGACGACCAAAATGTAAAATTTATAAAATTATAACAATGAAGAAATTTGAAATTCTTTGTTTTTATGTGTCATTTCAAATTATCTAAATTTGACTTGAACAAAATACATCATAAGTTTCCATCATTTTGAAAATTCTTCAAAGTATTATCCAAACAATGGAATTTACCTCAAAGTATTTGAATTTCCTCAAAACATTACATTCCCTCAAAACATTCCCCCATCCAAACACACTCGAGTGTATTTTGATGAGGTAATTGAGATATTTTAAAGAATTTGGAATTCTAGGCAATTTAAATGATTCAATTAAATTACTTTCATTTCTCAATTATTTTGTTTGGATGGAGTAATAAAAACATTCATCGTCATATTTTTGGGCAACTTTTATAAATTTTAAATTTTTTGGGCCAAATTTAAAAATTGAAATTTGGGTCAATTTGTAGATTTCAAAAATTTTGAATTTATTGGGGTTAAATTGAAAATTTGAGGACCAAAATGCAAAATTTGAAAAATTACAACAATGAAGAAATTTGAAATTATTAGCTTTTAGGTGTCATTTGAAATTCTCTAAATTTAATTTGAACAAAATACTTCATAAATTTCCATCATTTTGAAAATTCTTCAAATTATTATCCAAACAATGAAATTCACCTCAAGGTATTTGAATTCCCTCAAAACATTCCCCTATCCAAAGACATATGTTAGCCAATACATCTGAATGGTGATTCCTTTATATATATATATATATACACACTAGACCGTCGACCCGAGAAATGCACGGGTCTTACGTGCTAATATATGTTACACTTAAAACAGTATATTAACAATTGAAAAAAATATACATTATCCACATTAGTCAAATTCAAAGAAACTTTTAAGAAATGGAATAGGTTTCTGTTATGGACGGGTCAGAAGACCAATCACACGATGACGTGTGGCCTAACTTAACCCCTCATAAGGCTCCGAGCCTGTGGAAACACGTCAGCTTTAAGTGAACCGCACCACCCACAAGCATGCCCCCACGCGAGGATCGCACTACACGTGTACTCTAACCGTCACACGCCGCGAAACCCGTAAGCAGTTATTCCTAACGCGCGCCTATATAAGGGTGACCTTGCTTCACCCTCAAGGCATGATTCACTTTTAACAACACTTTCTACACACTCTTTCTACAACCCGTTGGAGTGCTAACGTGGCAGCAGGCACCTTTCGTTCCACCACGAGAACTCGTCACCGCTGTACCCGAAACTGTCACTATCATACCGGAGCACTTTCCGTCACTGTTGCCACTCATCCATCCTCATCGGACATATCAGCTTCAATCTCACATACCATAGACCAATGTCGACAGAAATTGAATGGAAAATGGTCATGTCACCGCATTTTTTTGAGTTTATAGATATTTAAAAATAAGACATATTGAAGTTTTTTTTTTGAAAACTCGGTATCCGATCCAAGAAATATTAAAAATTAATACGGTAGCGTCACTATACATCGAAGGTATGCACTCTGACATCGCAATCTTAATTTTTTTCAAGGAGGCATAACATCCTGGACTTTTAGAGATATTTTTTCTTGATTATTTTTACCGTAGTAGCCCACATAAAATCAACATTAAAAATGGTATACTCAAATATAAGCGTAACCTTCCCTACTTGAATTGGAACTATCCAATTGAATTTGGGCTATATATATAAGTAAAAACAATTAAAGTTGGGAGTGTATTGCCAACTGAAACCGTAAATTGAAGTATAATGTTTTGTTTTTAATATTAATATTTCATTCTTAAGCAATTGAATATATCCATTTAATCAATTCAATGTTATTGTCTCTCCATTATTAAAACATTTGTTTTCATTATTTACCTTATGGACATGATGAGCTCAATATGAATTTATTGTGAGCGAGAGGACAAAATTGGAATTAAGTTGTAAAAATAAGGGTAAAATAGACAAATTGAGTACTAGGGTTAGGGAACAGGGTTTGTAGAATTAGTAGGAAAAGAAACTGTTATGTGGTAATTGAAAGAAAAAAATAATAATGAAAAGGAACCGTTATGTGGTAATTGAAAGAAAAAATAATAACGAAAAGTAACTACTATAAAAAAAAAAAAAAGAATTACAATGACGTTAGTGACTTAAAAAAAAAAAGAACTTTTCATGTGATACTTGGTTCAATTTCTTGCAGACCTTTTTTTTTCATAAAAATTAATTAGGTTCGCAAAAAAGGGCGGGGTTATGGTTATTAGACTCAATTGCATGATGTTGAGAAATTATTTGGGCAGTGTGAGATTGAAAGAAATAGGACCCAAGATTTGTGTTGAATACATAACATTGAAGCAATCACAAGTACTCTAGACCTCTAGCGATGCCAATTGCAATTTGAAACAAAATGTTCCAATCAAAATCACAAATAGCATTAGGAAATTCACTTTTATAGATGAACTTATCCAATGATCCTTTGGGCATTATTTCATATATTATTAGTGCTCTTTTGTTCGCCTCCTAACAAAAGCCTGAAAGGGATACGATGTTCATGTGTGATGTTCTACTAATGCTAGCAACTTCATTTATGAATTCTTCTTCATTTCCCTTTAACTCGTTTATTACTTTCACCGCCATTGATGACCATCACTTAAACTTGCTTGGTACAAGTACCGTATCCTCCTTGGCCTAATTTATCTCGGAAAGAGTTTGTTATCCTTTTTACTTCTGTAAAACTATATCTTCTTGGCATAGATAAACTATAACTTTGCATTAAAACTTCTACATTGTGGTCAACAAGTTTTCCTCTATTCCTGAAAATACTCATTTGCTGTCTACCTATACCCTTTTTAATGTAACATGAACTGATCATAATAATAAAGAAGATTGTTACTCCACTTCCAGCAACTACAGTACCTGAATTAATGCAAAGAACATATAAATAATTTTCATCAACTTTTATCAATAAAAGAAATTAATTAATACCACACCTCCCAATATATTAGTGAATTTTACAAAATATTGTTTGAGGTTAAGACCTTTTGTGAATCAAATATTGTTGTATAATGTCCACCTTTGCAGAAACAAATTTAAACCCTTAACCCTTGTTGGATTATCATTAAAATCTATTATTATTAGTGGAAACAAACTTATAGGAGTGAATTGTATTGAAATTGAACGACATACTTGAGGATAGGGCTTTTTCGGAATCATCACATGTAGTTGCATAAGCTCCATCTTGGCAGAAAAATCTGAATCCAGTGTTTCCATCATTGCCACACACTCCACCAGCACCAATACACCTCTGGCAGTCTGCATAATTTCCAATCCATTTCAAATCATAACCTTCTTCTAATGCTTTTGTTATATCAGTGGCAGTTGTAACTTGAATGCTCGAAATTGGAATCTCAACAAGAACAATCGGAGTACATGTGGCCGTACTAAGACTAGGATCCAAAGCAGTGTAGGAAACTTTAGTAGTACCGCAAGTAGTACTAAAAACCATATTGATTGTACTTGTATCACAATTGTATAATAGTTATTTTAGAAGAAACATCACCATCACGTTGAAACAAAGTGTTACTGAATGTGCTGTTTTTAGGATTGTCACTCGCATTCACAGCACAAATACCACTCCAGTAATCGTCTCTGGTGACGGTGAGTTTCTGTATTGTATCGTTCCAATCAAGAATACGGTATTTGACGTTATTGATTGTGATCTTTGGGACTTTTCCTTCACATGTAAGCTCCATATTAGGATCAGAAGAAGCACCACCACAATATTTTACTCTATTTTCTCCCCAGAATGGATACTTGATGTTCGTGATGCTGCTTCCACAGTTAAAAGCGTTGTTGCAGTTCGTGTATTGGTCATCATCATCGCACAAACAAGTTGGAATATTGATGATTGAGATCATAAAAAGTGTGAAGGAGAAAAAGGAAATAATAATGGAAGAAGATGGATGATGAAGTAGAGGTTTCATTCTTGTGCTAGAACAAAGAAGTAATAGTGGACCATAAAATCTTGATTTAGTCAGCTTAAAATTAATAATTATAATAAAAGTTGATTCAACTCTACTTTCACTTTCATGTTTCTTTCTTTTTATGAAAATTCACTTTCATGTTTCAATGCATCATAATTTTCTACACTTTGTGAAGTTTCTAGGAAACTACAATGTAGAATTCAATACAATAAGTTACTGTTGTAGTAAAAAATGATGATGCTTAATACTCCATCTATCTTTTACTATAGGAGGCTGTAACAAAAACAATGAGTATTAAATTTAATTTTTGAAGTGATGTAAATAATATTAATTTTAAGGAAAATATATTGGTATGTATTATTTCTTTACCAACCAATGCCCATTTTTTCACCATCTCCAAATTTTGTCAACATTTTATGCAGATTGTTGTCGGCATTCACTTTAGTTACCATATTTGTTTGTAATTTGGCCTATTACATCTGCACATGAAGAAAAAAAAGTATTACAAGAAATTCGGAAATATGTGGCCATCAATCCGGGCGGTTGATCAAAAACCACCCCCACATTAAAAGTTGTGGTGGAGGTCTTCACTCTTGGTAACCATCACAGGTTCACCTCTGTTTATTTTTAAATTTTAGTGTTTGGTGTTTAGAGAGTGGGTTTAAATATTTTCCATACATGATTTGGTGTTTTATGTTTCACAGTGTTTTTTCAGATTATCTTTTAATTCAGGAAGCGTTAATCAAATGATACATATCCAATTGATTCCTTCTGTGTGAAATAAATTAGAAGCTAGAAACAGCATCATAAGTGCAAGTTTCAATGCTCATGAAACACTATCATAAGTACAAGTTTAGAAAGTATGGTGCATGACTTGAATTCACAACAGAAATAAATTAACCAGTTTAGTGCCAGTAAATTTGCCACTACGATCACTATAATTTGTGCAAAATGGATTTTGAAGTTCAACAAACTAATACCATATTTGTATGCCAGAAATAGTTACACAAATTAATTAGTCCATTTAATTTATAGAAATAACAATTATTTTGATACTGTAACTGAATTTGTCTCGTACAAATCAGATGAAGACATATCTGACACTTGTAGTTGTGGCCTTTCGGGTGAATATAAGACGGGCTTTGGAGGATATGGTATTGAATGAAGTGGTCCTTGTAGCATTTCTATTACTTTATTCATCGGTGGTCTGTCTGATGGTTTAGTTTGAATGCACCATAGACTCACCAAAGTAATCTTTCTGACCATATCATTTTCTTCCTCCGAGATTGTCGAACAATTTAAAAGAGTACTCCCTTGCTCAAGATCCTTATAAATCCAATCTGGAAAGTACATTTCAGAACTACATGACCCTCCAGTGTCGTAGTTGTTCCTTCCTCCGATCATTTCAAGAATCAACATGCCATAACTATATACATCAGATCTGTAAGAAACTCCACCAAACGCTCTACTAAATACTTCTGGCGCCATGTATCCTATAGTCCCTCGTGTCCCTAATATTGACACAATACTGTCCTTCCTTTGGCATATTTTAGCTAGTCCAAAATCTGAGATTTTTGGGCAAAGATCATCATCCAAAAGAATGTTTTGAGGTTTTATATCAAGATGTAGAATCCTTGAACTACATCCTTGATGCAAGTACTCTAGACCTTTAGCAATGCCAATTGCGATTTGAAACAAAGTGTTCCAATCAAAATCACAAATGGCATTAGGAAATTCACTTTTATAAATGAACTTATCCAATGATCCTTTGGGCATGAATTCATATATTAGTGCTCTTTTGTTCTCTTCGTAACAATATCCTAAAAGCAAAACAATGTTCATATGTGATGTCCTACTAATGCTAGCAACTTCATTTATGAATTCTTCTCCATTTCCCTTTGTCTCGCTTATTACTTTCACTGCCACTTGACGACTATTATATAAACTTGCTTTGTACACAACACCGTACCCTCCCTGGCCTAACTTTTCTCGAAATGAGTTTGTGATCATTTTCACTTCTGCATAACTATATCTTCTTGGCATGGATAAATTATGACTGCGCATGAAAACCTCCACATTGTTGTCAACAAGTTCTCTTCTTTCGCTCAAGATAGTTTTTGGGATAATACTTGATTGTTGTTGTTGTTTGAAAATAATCATTTGTTGTCTACCTGTACCTCTTTTAAGGCGACGACTAATCATGATAATAATGAACACGGTTACTCCAAATCCAGCAACGGAAGCACCTGAATTTATGCAAAGAACAAATATATAATTTCATAACTTTTTTATTTAGAAAAAATAATAATTTATGTGGTCATGATAATATGGAATGAGAAACACTGATCTTAGAAAGTGATAGTTTATTATTCTTACCTATTACAAGCCCCCGGTTCCGTTTTGAACCTACAATTCAAAAACCAAATTAGATAGAACTTATAATAATCACGCTCATGCATTATCTGGAAGGGTAATTGCCTTCCAATATTTTGAGCAACACGCTCATTGATTTTGATGGAGAAAATAGAGTGAGCAATCGACGTTGAAGAGATTATCTTTTCCGTTCCATTTTTTCTTCTTTTCCCTTTCATTTATTTTCCTCTTTTCTTTCATTTTACATTTGTGTAATTTTATATTGAAATGTGTTATTTGAACCAATCATTTGTTGACAACTTATTTTGACAACCATAACTTTACAAAAAAAATAGGGATTGGTATGAAAACAAAAACAATATAAATAAAATAAAAACATAATTGTATAAATATCATTTATCTTTTATATTTGTGTAATTATTAACATCCTTCCTCCCGTGGACGGGTGTTAATTTTAAATCTAGTTCTAATAATAATATACACCTATTAGCTATTGGAATTGTTGTTCTGACTTCAAGATCTTCATAATAACATAGGGAAAGTCCTAAAATGCCCCCAACGATAGTTAACTACCGTTTGCCAAACTGACAGCAGTTAATTATAATGAGAGTTGATTCAACTCTACTTTCACTTTCATGTTTCTTTCTTTGTATGAAAATTCACTTTCATGTTTCAATGTATCTGAACTTTCCACACTTTGTGAAGTTTCTAGGAAACTACAATGTAGAATTCAATACATTAACTTAGTGTTGTAGTCAAGAATGATGATGCTTAACTCCATTCGTCTTTTATTATAGGAATCTCTGACAAAAACCACAAGTATTTTTTTTTTAAAGTAATATCGAAGTGATGTGCATAATATTAATTCTAATACATTTATACGTAAATTGTGTTATTTCATCACCTCCAAATTGTGTTTGCATTTTTAGAAATTTTAGTTTTTCTGTTTACAGACTGTGGGTTTAAATATTTTCCATACATGATTTGGTGTTTTATGTTTATGGCATTACAGAAACATCGCAGGCTACCACTGTTTCAAAAATCTGAGTTTCAAGGTGTTTTCTGCAGATTATCTTTGAATTCAGAAAGTGTTAAATCAAATGATACACTAAGAACTGATTCCTTTGTTTCGTGGAATAAAATAGAATCTGGGGAAAGCATCATAAGTGCAAGTTTCAATGCTCATGAAACATTATGCAAGTATTTTAGACAAGTATGGTGCGTGACTAGAATTCACAACAGAAATAATATAATAACATTGATATATGAAGACAAAAGAAAAACAGTATGCCAGCAGTTTAGTGCAAGTAATTTAGCCACTATAATCACTATAATTATACAAAATTGATTTTGAAGTTCAACAAATCAATAACGAAATTGTATAAACAAGTTATACAAGTTAATTATAGTCCTCTTTGGCAGTAGTTGAACTAAATATTTGATTTAAAGAAAGAACACTTATTTTGATTCGGTAACTGAGTTTGTCTCATACAAATCGGATGAAGACATATTTGATACTTGTAGTGGTGGTCTTTCCGGTGAATATAAGACAGGCTTTGGAGGATATGATACCGATGGAAGTGGTCCTTGCAACATCTCTATTACTTTGTTCATCGGTGGTCTTTCTGATGGTTTCGTTTGAATACACCATAGACTCACCAAAGTAATCTTTCTAACCATATCATTTTCTTCCTCTGAGATTGTCAAACCATTTAAAACAGTATGGTTACCTTGCTCAAGATCCTTATAAATCCAATCTGGAAAGTACATTTCAGAAGTACATGACCCTCCAGTGTCGTAGTTCTTCCTTCCTCCGATCATTTCAAGAATCAACATGCCATAACTATACACATCAGATTTGTAAGAAACTCCACCAAATGTTCTACTAAATACTTCTGGTGCCATATATCCTATAGTTCCTCTTGTTCCCTGTATAGATACAATACTATCCTTCCTTTGACATATTTTCGCTAGTCCAAAATCAGAGATTTTTGGGCAAAATTCATCATCCAAAAGAATGTTTTGAGGTTTAATATCAAGATGCAGAATTCTTGAACTACATCCTTGATGCAAGTACTCTAGACCTCTAGCAATACCAATTGCAATTTGGAACAAAGTGTTCCAATCAAAATCACAAATAGCATTAGGAAATTCGCTTTTATATATGAACTTATCCAATGATCCTTTGGGCATGAATTCATATATTAGTGCTCTTTTGTTCACCTCATAACAAAAGCCTAAAAGGGAAACAATGTTCATGTGTGATGTTCTACTAATGCTAGCAACTTCATTTATGAATTCTTCTCCATTTCCCTTTGACTCGTTTATTACTTTCACCGCCACTTGACGACCATCAATTAAACTTGCTTTGTACACAACACCATATCCTCCTTGGCCTAATTTATCTCGGAACGAGTTTGTTATCCTTTTTACCTCTGTATAACTATATCTTCTTGGCATGGATAAGTTATAACTTTGCATGAAAACCTCTACATTGTGGTCAACAAGATTTCTTCTTTTCCTGAAAATACTCATATACTGTCTACCTATACCCCTTTTAAGGTAACAACTGATCATAATAATAATTGTTACTCCAAACGCAGCAACTACACCACCTGAATTTATGCAAAGAACATGTAAATAATTTTCATCTTTTTTTATCTATAAAAGAAATTAATACCTCTCAACGTGGAATGAGAAACACTTATCATAGAAAATGATATTGGTTATTATTCTTACCTATCACGGTCCCAGTTTTGGATGAACTATTACCTACAATTCAAAAATCAAATTAGATAGAAATTATTATAATTTATAATCATGCTCATGCATTGTCTCTAAGAGAAATCATCATTTATTTTGTCATTGCTATGTATTTTATTGCAGGAATGAAGAGAAATGGCTTACAAAAATTTTATGCATACTGCTATTGCAGGTTTTGATGAACATTAATTTTTATTTTTATTTTGGGATAAAAACAATGCTGAACAACACACACATTCATGTTGATTTTGATGGGGACACAGAAAAAGACTGCAACCTTTGAAAAAATGCACAACCTATCTTAATAATGTCTTAATCTTAATTAATAGTATACACTCATTGAACCTCAAATAGGCAACATTGCTTATGTGCCATCTTCTAACATAACCCTTGCCAAATCAGCAATTAAAGAAAAACAATTTTTAACCTCTTTTAGCAAACAAAGATCATCAAACATCATTTTCAACAATTTTTCTGAGTTATGAAAAGTCAATCCTTCATATAAAAATTATATATATTTTAAACCTATGAAAAAGAAAAAGAAAAATCTATGAAAAATTGACACAAGCATAAACCAAATTTTATAGTAGTTTTTTAATATCAGCAAAAGTTAATATTGGTAGTAATTGTACGGGAGCAGATCTGCTACAGTGACTGGAGAGTCATGTGGGATCTCAACCACTCATTTTATTTCACTAGACTCTATAAAAATTATTAAAAAGCAATTTAATGGCTGAGATTGTCACTAAACCGAATGCAGTGAAAAAGTCACTGGACTCAGCAGTAGTTAACTACCGCTAGAAAATTGCTTTTCTGCACATACCCACTTGTTTCTGCCACTTTTTGAGACTTGGTATCATATTCATAATTAATTAATCAGATTCAAAAGAATTTTTTATCATTCTTAAAACCTCTTCTTTCATGAACAATCTATTCAACTAATGCCTAATAGAGATCACATGTTATCTTAAACATAATTTAATGAATATCAACTATTTTTCCTTGCATATTGGCATAAATATAGCTTGTATTGCTCCTAAGCCATGAAATCCCAAGTATGCAGTATAACACGTGAACAGTTAAGAGTCAAGTTCAGGTCATAAAATTTGAAGACGCGTGGTGCACAATTGAACTTTCATCAAACAGCTTGACTAGGACAAGATATTGAAATGAAAATGGTTATCAAGTGACTTTTTTCAGAAGATGCAGAGGTTGTTGGGAGGGATGAGAGAGAATAATTAATTAATTAAAAAAGTGGCAGAAACAAGTGGGTTTTGTAAAGAAAAACAATTTTTCAGCGGTAGTTAACTGTTGCTGGTTTGGCAAACGGTAGTTAACTACTGCTGGAGCATTTTAGGACTTTCCACGTGTTATTATGACATTTATGTCAAAAAAGCAATTGTCTACCTATTGAACCACAAATAGGCAACATTACTTATGTGTCTTCTTCTAACACAACCCTTTCCAAATCATCAATTAAATACAAACTATTTTTAACCTCTTTTAGCTTACAAAGATCATCAAACATAATTCTTTGGAAGGTACTACTTCAATTGATTCTTGAATTGATCCTTCTGAGCACCACTCCCTAGTTTGGCATGAGCATTAATATTGCCTTGTTGCTCTACTTCAAGCCTCTCGTTTGTCTTCTGAAGCGATTCGTACAAGGAATGCAATATACATGGTAAATATATTTATAATCATGCCATAAGAAATTGAATTGAAATTAACGAAGAAAATTTCAAATTGGGGGAATAATTTGATGATAATATGAGTATGCATCATAGCAAACTTGATGATGAGCAGATGCGGTGGGTCCATGAAACTGATGATTGAAAAAAAAAATTAACAGAAAATGAATTGGGAGCCAATGGTTGTAAGCTTGCCCTGGTTGGTGAATCATGGAAAGCCATAGTTCGTAACCAAAGTTTAACCCGGTTACAAAGAGGGGAGGTAAGTGAGTTTAGAAAACTAGAGGGGGTGCTTGTGTTATATAAGTAAATTTTAAGGGAGGTCAATGTAATTTGCCCTAAAAATAACCGATGTTTGATACATACTTATGGTTTTTTAATCTGATTTTGTTATAAGAATTATCTATTTTTTAAACCTATATATGAAAAATTTCGATGCCTTACAAAAGAAAAAAACCTATGAAAAATCGTGACACAATCATCAACCAAATTTTAAACTTGCTGTTTTTAACAGCAAAAGTTAATATTGGTAGTAAATTGTACCAAAGTTAGTTTTGGCAGTAATTGTTCTATTAAAATTAAAGAATGAAACCTCGTTCAATCTTCTTGTCACTTTACTCCTTAACCTCCAAACCAATATAATATTTCCTTGATTTTATAGTAGTGTTGCTTTATCATAATTTTTATAGAATTTATATCTTAACAAACATCCACTAATAGTAAATTTTCCTCATGAGAAAAAAAGTCTCCTGGTAAAATCGGTTTGAGTGAGTTTTTAAAAAAGTTGAAACCCTTATTGGGTATTAATGTTCATAAAACTCTATTAATACTATTACTAGTTGTAGAAACTAACTTAGGAGTTAATTGTATAAGAAAGTGAACGACATACTTGAGGTTGGGGCCTTCCGTGAACCACATCTATCTGGATAAGCTCCATCTTCGCAGAAACATCTGAATCCAGTTCCTCCATCGTTGCCACACGCACCACGAGAATCAACGCACATCTGGCATTCTGCATAATTTCCCGTCCATCTCAAATCAAAACCGCCTTGTATTGCTTCGTTTAAAACATCGAGCGATGCAATTTGTGCGGGTTGGCCTGCTAAAATTGGAAACTCAACAATAACACTCGGAGTACATGTGAGTGAGACAGTAGCAGGATCCACAATTGTGTAGGAAACTTTAGTACTACTGCAGGTAGTACCAAAAAAATTCATTATACTTGTTTCACAATTGTATAACAGACTTATTTTATAGGAACCATCACCATCACGTTGAAACTGAGTTTTATCGAATGTGCTGTTATTATGGTTGGCACTCACACTCACAGAACAAATACCATTAAAGTAATCATCCCTGGCCACTTTAAGTATCTGTGTTGTATTGTACCATTCAAGAATACGGTATTTCACGTTATTGATTGTTATCTTTGGGACATTTCTTTCGCATGTAAGCTCCATATTTTGATCAGAAAAACCACACTCCTTTCTGCTTTTTCCCCAGAATGGATACTTGAGGTTTGTGACACTGTCTCCGCAGTCAAAAGCTTCGTTGCAGTCTGTGTAATCATCGCACATACACGTTGGAATATTGATGATGAAGATCATCAAAAGTATCACGGAGAAAAAGAGAAAAGAAGATGGATGAAGAAGAGGTTTCATTCTTGCAGCCAAAGAAAGAAAGTTAGAATAGGTTTAGTTGGAAAGAGGAATAGAACTAAAAGGGATATAAATCAATGTCTGAAATAAACAAACTACGCGTAGTTGATTATATTCAATAATAACTTAGTCGTGCTTCACTTTCAATGGGTGGAAATTTTAAATTTCTATGAGATTTTTTGTTTATTTGTTGATGTTTCTAGGAAGCTTGAGGGTAACGGCAAATGCAGAATTAATTACCTCAGCTAACCGTAGTCGTATAATGTAATGTTGTATACACCACTAGACCAATATTATGTTATATATTTCAAAGTTCCATGCTTCCAGAAGGGTAGTAGTAGTCATTTGTTGACCCCCTTTATATTAGTCTCTTCATAAATATATTAAGGGCGTGGAATACGTGTTTACTTCCTTAAATATCTTATCAAGTCTTCATATATATAGATTTATATATCATAATAATATAATACATGTATTTTATATATTTATAGGATTAACCTAAGTATAGTTGTACTTGGGTGGATTTATTTTATTTTAGTGCTTCATATTTTATGTAATAACATATAGTTATGTTAGATTCCTACTTATCAAATGAAATACAAGACAAAAAGAAATCAAATACAAGACAATTGTTAAAAAAAGACAAGTGTGAAAAGGTGCGCAGACAAATGTAATTCCGAAACTTCACATGTTTTATGGGAAAAAATATCTCTCTATTATATATTTTCATTTCATAAAATAAACGTGTACAATGGAAATAAGATCATAATAATAATTTATTCGTGTAGGAACTGAAGTGCAAGGATGGCATTGGCAAATAAGTCGGTATAAGGTTTTTTATGGAACATTGTTAGGAGTTTCACCTTAGAAACCTTCCATAAAAAACAAACTTATAAATCAATGGGTTCTTTCATTTAATAAATTAGACTCAATTGCACATTTAATCGCCCTATTTTATGATGTTCACGAAAAAATACCCCTTTATAATTGAACTTTTCCTCGAGTATCACACTTGTTCCAATTTTGGTTCGACCTAGATTTTTTTCCCCAAAAGCAATGATTTGGCCAGTCACAAAAAGGTAAAGTTAAGAATCCTAATTGCCAAATCTCTTGAGTCTGAAAACTATTCAAAACAAAATGAAGAAAGAACAAGGGACCACGGCAGTGCTTCGGAAAAAGAAAAGAAAAAAACAGATGCTGATAGAGTTGATACTTGATGGACTAAAAAAAACTTAGTTGATAAATATAATAAGGCGTCGCAACTCATTAATCATACATTGAGCATAATTAACTATAATTTTAAATGTCATTAACAATTATTTTCTCGTGTTCCCACACGCAAGTGCACGCACACATATACTAATCATTCAAATTATGTTCAAATATACATGATATTTTTCTTTTAAATTTATATACATGATATTTTTTAAAATATACATAAAATTTATGATTAATGAGTTCAGAATTATGGTTAATTGTATTGAGTTGATAGTTAATAAATTGTAACACCTTATTATAGTCATTAATCATTGTCTGAGTTGTGTTAATTACATATTTAAATTGCATTAACCGAATCCACAAGTATTAGCTCAACTGACAAAATGTCGAAATAATTAGGCCGGATCCCATGATCGGGATTCAAACCCTGGTACCTCCACTTGTATGTGTGAGTTTATAATGGCTTTGTCATTTTGTCTATCTACCAAAAAAACAAAATTGCATTAACGGTTTTATTTATTTATGTCAAATTTGATGTCAATTTTGTGTCCAAATATCACTTCTTATTTTAAAATGTAGTCCACGAAGGTGGTCTACCCTAAAACTCCATATAAATAAAAATGTGATTAATTCCTAAATTTCAACCTAAAACAAAAAATCATCATTTATTTATTTTTCATTCACTAAATGTGGAGAAAAAAAGTTGAAGGACAACACCAACTATTTTCTAGTATTTTTCAATTGACAAGAGCAAATTTTCAACAAATTGTAAATTGCGAGGATGGCCACTAAGGAGTATATGAAAAGAAAATCTCAAGACAAGACAAGACAGCAAGAGGTAGGACTACTTCAAGCAAAATAGCAGGATGAGACCAACTCAAATTTGATGAGATCATAAAACGGGACCCCCATTTGATAGTTAAATAGTTAAATAAAAGAAGGAAATGCACACAAATATATTTAATCCAAAATAGATATGCAAGCAAATTAATCTTATTGACTACATACTTTCTTTAATCAAGAAAAGGAAATATATTTTCAGGAAAACAAAAAAACACAAATTTTCAATTTTATTGACTGCAACAAAAAAATCTAGCAGTAATTAATGAACCATGTATTCAAAGTAATATTCATGCCGTGAAAGGAGGGCAGAGTACATTCAAGTCTAGCATCTAGAGAATGACATCTTTTATAGAGAGTGAACACGTATATAGCATTTGACCATAAAAATTATTCATACATCCAAGTTCTATTCTATGGACCACCTTGGTAAATAGGATTGGTATTTAAAAATTGTTCAAAATATCATAGATGGATGAAACTGCCATCGAAAGTAGAAACTCACGACCCTCTTCATTCTCACAGCTGAGACGATGATTTGATTGATGTTGGTTTGACAAAACAAAGGAAAACAAATATGAGGCACATATATTTGTTTTTTCTTTTCAATGGCACTGATCATGTCATTGTCTCATACATTACAATAAAGAGAACTGTGAACTTCTACTATTGAGGGCCGATGCAAGTCATCATTAGAGTTTCGAACATTTTTAAGTATTGATGCATACTATCATTCATACATCCATGAGTTTGAAAATGAATAATGTCCAGAAAGGATGAAAAATCATATAGTAATACATAGAGCATGGGGATCATTAGAAATGATGAAAGTTGAATATATTATTAAAAAAAAGAAGACTAAGAAGCTAACTATTTAGGTTTCTTTCATACAATTTAAGACTTCGAAAGCATTATAATTAGTCAAGATGACTTTTTTCATAAATGATGTACGCATTTTCTCGCTTAAACATCAATGACACTTTCAAAATTTTGAGGAAATAGGTTACCCCATCAGAAATAGAATTTTCAACCACCTAATTAACGAGCACGTATACCATTCATTTCTCATGTTTGAGAGAAAAATGAGGTTCTACAAGACAATTGTGGAATGCCTTCATTTCTCATGCTTGGGAGGGCAAGTGTGAAAAAACAAATATTTTCTATTCCATCTATTTCCTCGCAATTATATCTCAGCATAATTTCATTTTCTCTAAAATTTCTAAACATATACAGCCTAACTGTGTTCAGATCTTTTGACTAATTCAACTACTAAACTCCTCCTGATGTCATTGAAACAAAAAGAGAATGTCTTTTAGTTTCAAAGCTACACAAAAGCCAAAATCTAAAGGGATAACATTAAGTTATACTTTGAATTAGCTAACTGATAAACAACTTTATGTTGGCATTAAGTTAATCTCAATAAACAAAACAAGTGGCTTTGGCACTAAATAACAGTTACTATTTACGAATAAGGACTAACTAAAAGAATCAGGATTCCCATCAGTTGGGAAATCCGGCATACTGTCGCACATTGCAGAGCATCCAATCAAGATCAAACGGCACAAATTTCAATCATCTTTTCTTACTCTAATTATGCAGTTGAAATATGAGCCATTCGATCTTTAATCAGACACTTTGCAATGCGTGGCTGTGGCAAATGGGATTTCTCAAATCCCTAAGTAAACTATAATATAATGCAAGCTAATTAATTGTTCATGTAGATAATCATTTTATAGAGAACAGAAAATGCAAATAGCATTTAGCAAAAATCTTTAGACATACCTGAAGATGGAGATTCTTGAGACTGTGGAGGTTCATTAGAACAACGTCGGTCTCCGCAGGAACAGGTTGTTTGCCTTGAAATCCAGTTATAACCACAAAATCCACCTGATTTTTGACACTTCTCACAATCTTCAATACCAGCTATCCATCTCACCACAAATCCACCTCCGATTGCACTTCGTATTCTAGTCAAATCACCAACAGCAATCAACGAATTCAAGACTGGAACAACCATACTTTCTCGGCATGAAAAAGCTTGAGGATCAAGATTAGACCCAAACCAAGTATAAACAAATTCATCAGAATATCCATTTGAAGGACATAGAAAGCGCCCGTTCAAAGGGAAAGTAATTGAAGGTGGACAACCATAGAAGAGTGTAAGATTATTGTAGTCAGGACCATAAACAAAGAGGTCAGGGTCTAATGTTGTGTTGACAAGTTTTGTTGGACATAGTCCTTGCAAATAGTCCTCTTTGGTGATTCTCAAAGTATGATCATCAGGGTTGGCTTCTAAAACATGATACTTGACTTCATTGAGTGTTATGTAGCTGATGTTGTTTATACAAGTGAGATTCAACAAAGGGTGGCCACACTCTTTTGGTCGATCCCCTCCCCAGAAAGGAAAACCAATTGGTTTTATAGTTCCACAATTAAACAGATACTCACAACCTTCATTTGTGCTCAAACATAAAGGTATCTGAATCAGTTTCAAAAGGATTATGAATTGAAGAAAATGGAGGATAATAAACAAGGAAGGCATTCTGAGAGAGCATAGAACTAAAATTCCTGCAACAACAACGTTGAATATGCAAGTATAAGACTCAAATGAAGGATGTAATACAAAATGTAAACAACATGCATTTAAGAAAATTCACGGTGATTGTGACCTGTAGAAAAAATTCGGTGATGTGGTTGAGTTACGCAGAGTATTTAATTAATTAGAATAACATCAGCTAGTTTCCATAGATAATTAATTTTTTTTAGTGTGGGAGTTGCCCCCTTTATATGAGGAAAGCAACCCTTTCTTTCCAAGCTATTAATGACAACTAAATTACCAAAACAAATCTTTAATCTCAAGAGTGTAGAAAGGACAAGGATCAATAGGGAGAAACTTTCTCCACTCTATAATGACTTCGGATGTACATATCTATAAGAATAAAAATAAAATGAACATTTTATACCATTTAGAAGTATACTTATGAACAAATTATGTTGTCTGAAAGTACACTTTCAGAATCGTGTATGGTTTTTAGAATTGTGAGGAGTTTGAATAGTAGCCCTCTGATCAATGTCAATCTCTCCAATGTGTGCAGTTCTTTACATCGGAGTTGTTTTGTTCCAGACCAACTTATAACTTGTGGGCCTGAAGATCCATTAGACGTCCCATAGTCCTTTTGGGCACACTACAAGTAAGGAAACACCACTCAAACTCAATTCTTACAAGGTTATGCCTTTATAATTGTGAAGGAAGGCTACTGTAAAAATGACTAAAATTTCTCGAGCAAATAGGGACCCTTTCCCGGACCCTGCGTATGCGGGAGCTTTAGTGCACCGGATTGCCCTTTTTTTTTTCTCAAGCAAATAGGGAAGATGCTAGAGGTCTGTTTAGGAGGGGATATGGCATTTAAAATTATCTCAGGAGTCTCAACATGCATGTTGTGGTATCTTGTTGAGGTTTACCGATAATTGAGGAAGTGTCATATGTGTGTAAATCTAAATATATGATGGGACCACAACAAGTGTATCAGATCATAGTAAACAATAAAATGGTAAATACCTAATATAGTTTTCAGTGAGCAAGAGTCAAGTAGCAATTTACAAAATCAAATAAGTACTGAACTCACAAGTAAAAAAAAAACTAAGAACAAAAGGAATACAATGTTCGTTTATAAGAAAGAAAAAATGGATTTGGCTCCTCTAAAGTGAGTTTTTAGTAAAGTGAGAAAATCAATGTTTCATATTGTAATCACCGATGATTTGTTATGCATGTGCATATACTCAATGGTTAAGATTACCCACTTTACTCTCTAAAGTAAATTGCTCATTTTAGATGAGTCTTGTCCAAAGAAAATTAAGAACAAAACCAAATCAGATAATCAATTCAGTTACTGAAAAGTGAAAACACCAGGGCTAAGCTTCTTTTGAATTCATGCACGGTCGGCGGTAGACAAGCATCTGCTAATCCTCTCTTTGCCGTTCATCAAGATCTTCTGTCAAGATTTTGGAACTGTCTAGAAATATATTTGACTAGCTTTGATAAACGGAATAAAAGCATAACTTGTAAGATCCCGGATGCTAGACCGCCAACCTATGGGCCTCAACATGGTCGTCCAGCGGTGAACCGACTTTTAGCGACCACAACGATGCTCAAGACCACTTTTCCCAATTTATTTTGTCCTTTCCCTTTTCAGTTTTTGAATTCCATTTGTTCTCTTCATTCCCCTGAAACAAAAAATAGAATAAATGAGACAACCATTTAAATACTACCAAACCCTAGCAATTGTAAGGAAGAATCCTCATGCAAAATATAATCATTGCTCTGGAAAATAATCAAAAACTCAAGAAAAATAATATGAACAAAGTTTCCTGTTATACTGACACTCCTCGGTTTAGGCATGTTTGTGTGTGTGATACATGTCAGATACTGACACTTGTACGACACGTGTCAAACACCTCAAATGTCTAAAAACAACTCTTCATCTTGACAGACATCTGACACTCGTTGAACACAACTATGTATTTTAATTAGTGGACAATTGATAAGTTCTCACATGTATGCTCGTCTTCCAGCATACACAGATCTTCTTTCTTTCCTGGTTTCCCTTTTCGATCTCCTGTTTCATCTATTATGTTCTTTGTCTTCATTAAGTCTTGTTGGTCATCTTGATTCACAATTTGATATTTATCCATGATTCTCATATTTAATTTTTTTAATTAATATATTTGGACATCAACATTGTCCAAATGTTGGTGTTCGTGTTGTATTTGGTGTCCCTGTCATGTATGTGCCTGTGCTTTCTAAAAAAATAATCATTCAAGCATTCCTAAGGCCTATAACCTTTATCTGTGCAGCCTGAAATTCAAAGAAAACCAAAAGCAAGATTTGTAACAATTATCTACTAATCAACCACAGCACTCAAGAGTTAAAGAACGTGACAAAGAATGTATAGCAATTGGTATCACCAACTCTTTTTAGAAAAAATTGACACTTCCGCTCTTGAGTTTGTCTTCCACTCAGTCAACACAATGTGTTTTCCACACTCCAAAACAAAATATGTTGTTTTTTATCTCAGTCATTCGTGCACAAAACTTGATCAACAAAAGAATCCAGAGGGTCTAACACAAACTAAAATATGATTGAGGTAGAGGATATTATAGAGAATTAAGTCCATACGAATGAATGATCATAAGTATGAAGCAGTTTAAAGTCTCCTGAAAAACTGAAAGTATATTTATGTCCCAACTACCAATTTATAATTAACATATTCCAACAACTTGCCGCACAACTTTAGGCTTGGACCTAGCTAGGACAAGAAAAAGTCAGTAGACAGAAGCTGAGTTTGTTTGCATGGCCAATTAAATAAAACTAAAACTAGACTTTCTATTGCCTACCACTGATTTAATCTTAAACAAACTAAATCACTACATCCAAATAGCTAATTGAACATTGTTAATTGTTTGCCAGTAATCTAGTCTTCTTTTGTATTTTTAATATCCCATGAGTGCATTTGCTTAATTTTATTGCCGCCTTCGTTTTCATGATAGTGCCTTTTAATCACCTTTCCTCTCTATTCTAATGACCACCTCGTTATTTTTTATCATACATTCCCAAAATCTTGCCACTGTGCTCCAAGTCCAACAAATACACCGTTAACACAAGACTAACGTACAATGATCTATAAAGCAAATAAAGTAGCTCCCTACAGTATAAATTTAGATCGTTTACCTACGTATCTTTTGGGATAGACTCTCTCCATGCATGCATACCTGTTTTGTCAATCAGCAAAACAAATTTCACTTTGTCGAGCAGTTACTGTTATTCAAATATTAATCACTAAAGCTTTCAGATATTCTAAAAATAGAGCAAACAAAAAATGCTTGAAGGGTAAAGGTAGGTACTGGATAACAACTAGGAACGTGATAACAAAAAAGATTAGAATAAGTTCAAATTTAACATGTCAAATCCAGAAATTATTGGGAAATCCATATAATAGTTATTATAATCAATTACATCTCATTTCAGTATGATTTAACTGTATAGAACTGCTAACCTACCTATACCCGGTGAAGAAAGGCTTTTGACTTATAGATTAACCAAACCTTGAGATACCATCAGGGATGTAATTGTGAAGCAAACCTCCAGCAATTTTTACTGAGCTGGAATTTTCTTAAACAACGTGAAATTAGTCTACAGGTGGATTATTTCATCCTGTATATGGCATTCAATGTATTACCATTCATGCCAGCCTCAAGGCGACACTAGTTGATGTCAGTGTGTATCGACGATGTCTTTTCCCTTTTGTTTTTTGCCAACATGATAATTGTCGGTCATTAAGGATGAATGAATTGATAGAAGTCAAATGGGAGAGATTTTACTTAGTTAATGGAACAGAATCCATGTCATGTTTAAGTTTCTCTCCCAGTCACTCCACAGAAAGATGTCTATTATTCTGCAGTAATTATGGTCTTAACAAGGACAAGGAGCATTAACACACTTTCAAGAAATTTCGCAAAGTAATTGCTTCTAGAATTTCCTGTCATCCACGAAAGATGTTTCACTGACCAGAAAGCATTTTTTCTCTGTTTCTGCCCCCGCCAAAAATGTAAGTCAATGCTGAAATGCTGGAAAGCGCTGAGCCGCTGACATTGAAATCATTGTCAAATCCAAATATTTTCCTCATCAGAAATCTGAAACTGAAGGCTTAAACCACTCATGTGGTCTACCAGACTATCCATTATCAAAAGAATGTCATTCATTCTGCTGTTTGACTTGTCTTGTGATTCAAATCTATGGACTTTGTTTTTAACTTCAATCCAACTACAACCAGGATTTGGTTTTAGTCCTCTGTCTTTCATCAATTTTCGCACTCTTGCGACTTGATTCCACCAACCAACACTAGCATAGAGATTTGCCAGCTGTAGAAGTGTCGATGAGCACCCTGGTTCCAACGATAACCTGCTCTCGGCTGCTCGGATGCCAATCCAAACACTTCCGTGAAGCCTAGAGGAAGAAAGTAAAGAACCCCATATCACAGCATTAGGACAAATAGGCATATTTTGGATGAAATCAAGAGCCTCAAGAAGCAAACCAGCCCGACCAAGAAGATCTACAATACAAGAATAATGATCTAGTTCTGGCTGCAAACCATGATCAACCATGGAACTAAAGTAAACTTGACCTTCATTAACAAGACCTCCATGCCGACACGAGGATAAAATGCCAAGGAAAGTCACAGCATCTGGATTAACGTCTTGCTTTATCATCTCATCGAAGAGACTAAATGCCTCTTCTGCAAGTCCATGATGCGCATACCCAACAATCATAGAATTCCACGTCACAACATCCCTACTCACCATGTTTTCAAATATGTACAAGGCATCATCAATTACCCCACATTTGGAATACATAGCAATAAGAGCATTTTCAACATGAAGATAACAATGAAAACCCATTTGAATTATATGACAATGAACACCTCTCCCATGTCCAAGTGCTCCACTACTCATACAAGCACTAAGCAGACTCGTATAAGTAAAATAATTCGGCTTCAATTCCAAACCCCTCATCCGATGAAACAGCTCCAAACACATATCAACACGCCATTCCTGCGCAAACCCAGCTATAATCGCAGTCCACGAAACCACATTTCTCACAGACATTTCATCAAACACACAGTACGCATCACCCAACAAACCACATCTACTATACAAACTAATCAAAGAGCTCCCAACATAAACATTAGCAATAAACCCAACTTTTATTGCCATGCAATGATACTGAATACCGCCATAAAAATCACGCTTCGACCCACATAAACTCAAAGCATGAGACAAAAAACACACATCAATTCCCAATCCTTGTTCCATTTCTAGAACAGAGGAATCAATAATGGTCTCAGTAACAGTTTTCAAATTGCTACCAAGAGGATTTGTTGCATTGTTTTCTAAAATGTCTTCAACTAGCCTAAGATGGTTTCGACGATTTTCGATATCAGTGACAGTTTTTTGGGGGGAAACTAATTTAAGGATTCTTAGAGCGTTAGTTAAGTCTTTGTTTGTATTTTTAGGTCCTAATTTGTGGAAAGAGAAAGGAGTAAAGATTTGATTTTTGTGATGAAATGTTGGGATTATGTTCCTTGCAAGGAAGGAGAGTGTTATGGACATTCTAAAGGGATCCATAGATCATGCATGCGTGAAATTTGAGACAGGCACAAACATTACACTATAAGATGCATGAATTACACAAGAAAGTTCGAATTGCATGAATTTTAATAAGAGAACATAGAATATATAGTTGAATAATTTTATACTAACATCCGATAAGCATTTTTTCTTTTTTTTTTTGAGGAAATCCACGCATCTTCTATTATGTCAAATTACAAAACAATCTAATTAATATAATGTACAATTACTTTATATATACAATTAATTATGTATTATGTATTGTCAGATGAATTAATGAATATAAAAAGTAAAAATAAATAAATTGTTATATTTATAAGTTGAAGTAGCAAGGTATTATTGTATGCATGTGTAATTAAAATCATTTCAACATTATTTTGAAATTAATTGTATGACTTGATAGATTGATAGTTTCTTATTAAGAGGAGAATGTATTTCAATTAACACTTTTAGAAAATATATTTGAGAGATAATTTTAAATTTATAAGAGTTTAACTTAGTTGGTAGGGACTATGGGTGTTTGTAGTTCGGTTTAGTTTAGTTTTGAGGCTAAAAGTCATATGAAACGTAAGATAAAAATAATATGTGGTTTGGTTCGGTTGATTTTTAAAATAAAAATTCGAACCAAATTTTAGGTTGGATCAGTTGGTGCGATTTTTTCGAGACAATACAATTTTTTTGTTTTAAGCATTAAAATCAAGTTAAAAAGTTAAAACATTACATATTTCCATCGTTGTTTTAAATATCATCCGGATTACAATTTCATTTTCTCCAACAATGGTTATAAATACATAGACCAAATTAAAAACATGGACAAAAAAAATCTTATTTTGTAAGAAATGCAGAAGACTGCGATTTTATCATTCTCTAAAAGTTCAGGTAGCACATAAATACATTTTAAAATAAAAAGCAGAGAAGAAATTTAACAAGAGAAAAAACATATCATTTTATAAAAAATTTCATTGAGTTTCTGTGAGTATTGGTCTAAAAGACATATGTTTAAATAATGTTTTTCTTATGTTGCAATTTGGTTTGGTTTGGTTCGGTTGGTAAAATAAAAACTGCAAACCGAATCCAAACAATGTGGTTGAGTAAAAAAATGATTTGAATACATCTGAACCAAATGTGATTTTTGTCGTTTCAGTTTGAGTTAGCTTGGTTTGCCATTTTTCTATTGGATTGGTTCGATTTTTAACACATCTAGTATGGACATTGCATAATATAAGCAAGTGTTGGTTTCTAAAAAATATATAGATTGATAATGTATACAGATTGACCTTTTTCCACAAGAGTTTAATTTATATACATCGTTAGTATATACACAAGTTTTCCACGTGTATTCAATGATGTATTGTCACATCATTTAATGAGTTAAAAACACATGACTTCACATCCCTCATTAATTAATGTGTCACCATATTATTAGATATATGTGTAAAAAAAATTATGCACCAATTAGTATATACAAATTAATCTCTTTCCATCAAAGAACATAATATCTATTTGGACTATTCCAAGACAAAATATTATTAAAGAGAGGGTTTGTCGTTGGTGTAGGATGAAGCCGGAAAATAAAGGATCAAATATTTTTTGAATAAGTCAAATTAGTCTACCAAAATTGTTACCGAGAAGAATCAAACTTAAAAATGATGAAATATTTTTAAAATGGCTCCTTTAGACTAATATTATGTACATACAAAGTCAAAAGAAAGACGGCACAATATTAAGTAGTCAATTTAAAACATAATGAGTTGTGCTATAAGGATTAAGGGCTATTACTAAAAGAATATAAAAGTCTCGTTTACACATCACACTCATTGAGCCATTTATATAATGTAAGTGACAGAACATACATATATACAGTTACATACTAGATTTATGAAATGGATAAAGTGGGAGATAAAATAAAAAAGAGTATTACCAAAATGAGCACTCTTACCAAATAAAGAAAGGAACAATACTTGACAAAAAAAAAAAAGGAATAATACAAAGTACGTGGACGTACTGAATCATGTCCTATGTGTAGCACATCAAACTCGGTACAAATACTACACATGGTCAACAAAAGACAGAGAGGTAGGACACAAAATCATAAACTAATGTCATTGACAATGTCATGTATCTTTTTCTCCAAAACTTCAGAACAAATTTGCCCCATAGTGTGATAGAAAGACAAGAGTTCTGATAACTGTTCCATTGACATTTTTCCCATCACACTTCTTGCCATTTTTTCTCTTTCCTCATTCTGCTTCAGTCTCTCTATGTATGATCCTGCATTCCTAACTGTTGCACCCATTTGCTTTAACCTTTTCTCTTGCTGCAGACTCAAGGCTGTGTTTGACTGCAAATTGAATACACATAAATATTTCAATACATTTATGTGAAATATATTTGATATAGGTACTAGAACGTTGAATTAACTTATGAAGTACGGGCAGAGACACCAAACACGACACTGACATATACATGTTCGGACACTGGACACGCATTCTATCAGAAGTGTGATGCTACATAAACAAAAGAGAAATTGTAGTAGTGCATCACCTCTAGAAACTCTGCCCCTTCTTGAAGTTCAGATTCTTTGGTGGAACTCATACCAAGGCCATGATTGTAGAGGTCTTTTGCAAGTGAGAAACTCCGCACTATACTTTTTCTTTTATTTTCCATTTCCTTGTTAAGTTTTAGAGGCTTTTGCACAGAGGTATTCAGCCTCTTCTGATAAGCAACAACTGCCTTTACAAATTCCTGCAGTTTTTCATGAATTTTAAAATGTTAATTTACTTAACTAGTCAATAATAATGCATTGGCATCAAAATATATTTTGAAAGAAACAACTTCGAAGAATAAATCATCAATTTCTTTTCAAAATTTAAACCATTTCTCCTACATTGTCCCTCCAATAAATAAAAATAGCACTACAGTGAAAAAAATCAATTGAGGCTATATTAGAATGCTACTAAACTTTGCACATGTGCTCATGCTAGAAGTTTTTGCAAAAAATCAGATCAAAACACAATTTCTAATACAATAATATTGTTTTTGCAATTTTCAACGTTTTGGTGAAAAAAAATCAAGCCAGTTTCTTTGAATATGGTTTCGCCATATAGTAGACAAGAACAACAGAAATCTCATTAATCATGTGACATTCGTTCCGGTAGGACTATAAAGGAACGAGTGTGACAGTGTTAGGTACGAATTATTTTTATTTACCCGAGAGACGAAGTAAAATTAATATAGTGTAAGTTCATAAACTAAATTGATAGTTTATTCCAAGTTTTGAATTACCTGATAAGCAAAGGGGCATCCTGGATAATCAAATTCATCTGAATCGGCTTTCCTCATACGCTCGGGATGAAACTGCAATCCCATAATAAACTTACCCTCTTCTGGATTATAAGCATCAGGGTCATAAAACCCTTCAATCAAACCATCAGGAGCAAAAGCCATTGGAACAAAACGTTGTGCAAGTCTCTTAACACCTTGATGATGATAACTATTAACCAAAATGTCCATTTTATCATCTTCCAAAGAATCCTTAAACCAATGATGCAAAGGTGTATTTTCAACAACTTTTACCTCATGTCTATGACCATCATAATCATCATAGTTAATATGCATCACCATTTCACTCTCTTCTAAACCCTTGTTTGAAAGCTCTTTCCCTATGTCTTGATATAAAGTACCTCCACATGCCACATTTAAGAGTTGTGACCCTCTACAAATTCCTAAGTAAGGAATGTTTCTTTCAAGACAAAGCTTGGCAAGTGCTAATTCAATTGAATCTTTCTCTTTATCAATTGATGTGTCACTCACATGTAGTCTTCTTATTTCTTCTAATTCCTCTTGAGAAAGACATGACGTGTCTTCTTCGTACCATGATGGATCAATGTCTTCTCCTTCACATAGAAGCACACCATGGATTGGTTCAAAGCTATCTAGCAACATGTGGACCCCGGAAACACGTGGAACTATGACGGGTACCGCGCCATAGCCGACTATAAGATCAAGGTGATATTCACCTAAAAAAATAATCATGTAATAGTTAATAACAAGATTCATAAAAAAGAGGTATGTGACACATGCATGCTTGTTACAAACCACATAATCAAATAGATGGAAGATTCATCTCATAGAAACAATAAGTTTGAGAGCTTGATATAAAGAAAATTTCCTTAGAATTCATATTGAATGATTGATAAAAGATGGTAAACAAATACATGAGAAATGAAAGTTACCAACAAAATCAACGAACTTGTTCTTGCGAAGGGTTCGTCTAGAAACTATTAGAACACGAGGGAGAATGCCGGATAGGTCAGAAGACATTGTACGTGATTGAATTTGATGAAAAATTTGATATGGAAGATAACCAAGTTATGAAGAAATGTTTGTGTGATAAAAATGTGGAAGAAAATTTGATATTGTATTGTTTATGTTATTCTAATGAAACTATCTTCTCTATAATATTTATAGGATTAGGATTAAAATTTGGATAAGGATTAGGGATTCGTTAGAGATGAGATCCATTGTTTTGTGAGCTCACATTAATATAGGGAATGGATGTTATTGAAATTACACGTCATTTGAATATTTTTTTCCTATCTCTTTGTAGTCGGTTAGAATTATCAAACGTTATCAAAATGTACATTATAGTTTCATACAGCTGGTTATGAATTTAATGAAAAACATATTTTTATGGTGTACTGGCCAATTTTTTAAATTACCATTGCTTTTTTTTACGCAATAATAACGTGATTTATATTTTAAATAAATTTGCATGTTACTCGTTTGTTGAGAAAGGAAAAAAAATGGACAGTGATTTAAACGTGACACAAGGCACGGTCAAAGTCTAACAGAGACAACAACGTTGGAGGCGAAGAAGAAACAGAAAAACAAGGTAACATTGTGGTGGCGCCGCGTATGCATGCTTCAACTTTCTCACGTTTTATTTTATTTTAAGTCAAAAACCCAAAAAAGTAAACACTTTGAAAGGTCTTTCTAGGTAAATAGTGAGTCAAAGCACAACAAAGAAACTCTAAATGGAAACAAGCTACCACTAATTAAGGAGTAATCAGTCATCGTATAATAAAAGAGCAAAGCTTATTCTAACAAATTACTCCAAAAGACAACAAATATTACCTACTAAGATGTGAGCAAATGAAGAATTGAAGAAAATAGAGATGTGAAATTTTGTAATCATCATTGCATAACAAAGATTTATCTTTAAATAGCTAGATCGCCTAAAGAAAGTTTATATATGTGTAGAAAAAGTGATAAACATTATTATAAACTCTCACATAAGTGGAAATACCAAATTCAAACCTAAAACAATACAAAAAATATTCAGTTTAACAATGTCGCTACTACTTATAGACGAAGTGATAAACACTTATAAACTTACAAATTAGTGGAAAATACCAAATTTGAACCTAGAACAACACAAAATATATTTAGTTTAACATTGTTGATACTACCGATTGTGTTAGGCCTTACGGGTTGGGTAAAGAAAGATTTGACCTTAAAACAAAAATGATTCCAATTTTATTAATTACCAAACATGTGACAACAAAATGGGCAGTTCTGACTTTATTGTAAGAGGTGAAACCAATGATATATTAGAACAAATAATAAAAAAACAAGAAGGGCAATTGTTCAAAAGTTACAAAATAGTCCTTGTGAGCTTAACTCGGTTGGTAGGAACATTGTATAATTTATGCAGGGGTTGGAGTTCAAACCCCGGACACCCCACTTCTCCACATTTAATTGTGTGAGCTTCAGCCTAGGCTACTTGGAAAAAAAAAAGTTACAAAGTAACAAATAAAAAAAGACACAAAAACAAATATGCCATCAAACCAAAAAGTAAAAACTAGATAATCAAATTACCGATAGATCTACCCCTAAACATCTGAGAGATTGAGTGTTTCACTAATAAAGATCGTATGATAATCATTTAGTTTTGTACTTAATCCATGACCATACCAAAAGTTTGGTCATTTTCATATGTGTACATGTTACACGATCTTGTTGACTGAACACCAAACAATTATGTTGGTTACAAATAGATCAAATATATGTCATTCAAATTACATGAAATCATTCATTCATTTTCTTACCATGAGAAACCAGTTCTACAAACTGAATCGCATGACAAAAACAATTATTTGACATTACACTACTAAAGTCCAGCCAAGAAAAAACCTCCAACCATAATTTCCCAGAAACAAGACAATAAAAAATAAATGATTAGCTGATTCATTCAAATTGCTTTCAGCCACATACAAGGCGATGTTAAATCATTCATCCTTTTACGAATTAAAGTATCTTTGATTGAAATACGATTAAGTAGTAACCTCCAAGCTAACAATGATATCTTCATTAAAACCAATCTATTTCATTAAATATTATACAAATTAAATGTGAATATGCTATTTCTTCAAAAATAGATATTGATTCATAAGCTTCTTTATCCGAAAATAAACCATCAAAACTAGGATCTCAAATCTATGTGTCCGCTACTTATCTTGTAAAAAAATATCACTGTAGACAATAAAACTCTACACTCCTCTACTACCTTGATCTCAATCCCTAACAAACAAATTTCTTCTTCGACTCCATCAACCTCTCTCAACACCACTACCTAACATGATATTCCTCACAAAACATTTTTCTCCCAACGCTAAATTACTCAAGACACATGGCCTGTCATGATCATCATCATTAATTTGATCAAAAAACAATGATCATCATCATTAATTTAATTGTAAGACAGAAACGAGGGTTCAAACAGTTTGGATTAGTATGGCATATACCAATTGTTTGGTGTATCACTTATCGTTTTGCCTGCTGGTTCTAATAAAATGCCCTCAAGTCTTTGCATTGTTTATTTCCGTTCCAACAATAGAATATTTTATTTATCAAACTTTTCAGAAAATAATTGTATATTTTATGAACACAATTAACCACATTACATTGACTATGCCACAATTAATAATGAAAAAACGATAAATAAAACAGACGTTGCTCAATGATTCCAAACTAATGCAATTCAGAATAAAGGATATGCCTTGCTTCGTCACTGCCTATGCACTAAGTTAATCCTGTTAGTGATTAATTTCATAAAGAATTTTCTAGTTAAAGATACGTATAATTAATGACAATAAACTTGTCAAAAAAAGACAATATACTAACTTATTAAAATATATTTTTATGACATTTCTTTTAAAGGTTTCTATGACAAATGTTAGTAATTGTTATGTTAGCATTTTTTTCTCCTTTTGGATTTGAACCCTAGACATTTAACATTTTAACTTACTTTTGAGGCAGTCAATCTTCTTCATAACAAAAGTTTTAGAGGTAATCTGACAATGGAGATTGATATATCAAAGGCTTCTGACACTCTTACCGGAAGTTTCTTCTCAAGATGCTATATTCATTTTGCTTATGCAACAAGTTTTGTCGTTGGATAAATGTAATTCTTGATTCTGCTTATTTATAACAAGCAAAGAGGATATTTTCCATGTAAGAGGGGGTGAGGAAGGAAACCCCCCCTTTATCCGTTGTTATTATGCATAGAAGATGTTCTCGACAAAGGTTTAACCAAATCTTGATTTCTTCCATTTCCCTTTCTCTCAAGAGAGTTACAAAAGTGACCAAAAGGTTATCCCCAATTGCTCACCAAGAGTAATCCCGAATTTTTGTTATTTTCCTCTCTCAATCCCTCAAATGATTTTCACTCAGGAACTCACTAGAGAAAGTTTTAATCTTTTCCCTAATGAATCCTAACCACACAAGGTGTTCAAAACGTATTTCCCAACCCTTGAACCTCTCCAAAACAGTCTCGACACAAAAACTCTAATGTTAGAATGTGTTCCAGCAACTCTATCTCTATTGTTATAGAAAAATAGGCATGATTGGAATCAAACTTCTAGTCCATTAACCATAATTCAAATAACAGTAAGCAGAAAGTGACATGATACAATCTTTAGATTTTAACTTTTTAAGGCACATTCTCCATAATAATTAATGATAGTATAGGGAACAGATAAATAACTATATCAAAAATAACAAAAATCATTTGTTGTTTTGTTAGGTGTAAAAAAACTCCTAAAAGGAAAACTAAAAACCAACTAAGGAAGAATTTAATTATTGTAGAAAAAAACTTATTAAATACTCTTAATTATTTTTTTAGTAGTTGAAATTTTCTTTATTTCTTGCTATGAGGAAGAGGAGAAGCTGAAATGAAGGCAAGTAAAGTACCAACTCATTACATAGCTTTAAGAGAAATTGCTCTATAGATCCTTCATGTTTGCTCAAAAGCACCTCAATTTATCAGAATGTATCTTTCGATTGTATAAACATATCAAAAGATACGTTCCAATCAACTTTTTTCCATTAAAAACTATCTTTCAATCAAGAGTAAGCAACCTTAGAACCTAATATCTGTATTTTTGTTGCAAAACTAGTAAACTACAAAACCCATGGCCTTGCGCCTCAGTTAGGTCACACACTCACACACTTTGACCTCCAACATCATTCAAGTTTTTTTTATTTGGCAGAGACATATATGACGGTGGCTTATCATTTGACGGTAGATTCTGCATAGATACTTGAATTTTGTAGTCCCCAAATTTTAAGTATTTTTATATATGTATCAAAATAAATTGTTCAAACTTTATTTTCATAAAGTTTCATTAGACTGTCCACTTTATATACAAACACACTTGGCTCACCCTTCATTCACCTCAAAAAAAATATTTAAGATAAGATGACTCAACAACAAATATATCCACACCACCCCTCAAAAAAAAATTATATATACCAACACCTTTCTAGACATTAGTTTAGTTATGCTAAATGTCAAAAACTTATAACATAATCACCAAGTAAGCTTGCAAAAAAGCATGGTTCAATTTCTTGTTGTAAGTAAAATTAAACAAATATTAAAAATGTCTGAGCCCAGGTTCGAACTGGGGACCTTTAGTGTGTGAGACTAACGTGATAACCAACTACACCACCCAGACAATTGATATCATGGTATTGATTATAACAATTTTATAATGAACTAAGTAATTATCATACAGCATGGTTTCGAATCTTTTCCACTCCCTGTGAAACTTACTATTTTCTGGGAGATTTTTATTCCGTCAAATGAATAAGTATTTTGTCTTGTCCTTGAAATATTATTAAATTTTACAGTTTTCTTCTTACAGGATTAAATTCTGCAGTTTAAAAATTACTAGAAAAGTTAATTTAATATGTTAAATTTTAACGTAAGATAATCGAAATTCGTTTATTTAAAAAAATAAATTATGTATTATTTTTAATTTTTCAATACAACATTTTCTTTTATTTCAAAGTTTACACTCAATAAAATAGTGTGTACCATTTACTCAAAAAAAAAAAAAAAGTGTGTACCATCAAAGGGTTGTCTTTTCTATCCGAAGAGACTAGATTGTGACAAATGAATTGATAGATTCTGATAGTGCTCTTTCTTTCAACTCTTTTTTATGCTGCTATGAACCCTAATGCGACATTAACCATCAATAGTTTAGAGATTGTTCATTCAATATAAGTAATCAAAGTGTTAATACTTCACTAGAAAGTCGATTCCAAAGTTCAAACATTGACCATTCAAATGCACAACAATTATTTGACTAATCGAATGGACAATTCAACCAGAATATCATATATAATGATGTCACACCAAACTTATGTGTTTGTGTGTAGGTGATCGATCAATATGTTTATGTCCTTATGGATGATCAAAGTGATGATGCTTCACTAGAAAGTTTTTTCCAAATCTCATACAATATTGAATCATCCAAATACAAAACATGGTGCCTATTTTAATTAATCTTTATTCAAACAAATATAGCTTATGCCAACATTAAAATATCATATATACTGATTAACATGTTCATATAACTATGAATATATCATCATATTAATATCATTATGCATAAATCAAATTCAAATTTAATGATTTAATCAAAATCAAAGCTCTGATACCACTTTCGAGATTTTAAGAGAGATTTCTCAAAATTTTAAAGCTCTTAATGAAACAAATCTCGATCCTTGATTAAATCATTAATCACAAATCAGAGATATATTACTCAGACACTTTAAGGTTCATGTGTTTATCTCTTTTAAGCGACGTAGAGGAAAATATATGAAAAGATGATCACTAACAAAGCAAATTAGTGATGCCTTTACTCAATGCACACGCATAATTTCCCTCGATCTCGAATAATAACAAATTACAATCTAAATCATATATCCTACGATAAATATCCATTCGACCATTCGTCATTTTTTGTTGTTGCACATGTCGTACCAACAAGTTTTTCCCTTTCATTAGTAAAGGATCAAATAAAATTACAAAAATATCATACATTTGTTCTGATCCCATAATTCATATTAATCGTCAACATACCATTACACAGATATAAAACATTATATAAACATTTGTAAAAAATATACATAAAACTCTATCTCGCCCTATTTATAGAAAAACATTTGGATTATCCAAAATTGATGTATTTTATCCAAAAGTTTGGATCAGCATAAATTTTCGTGTACTTAAATAGCTCTTATAAATAAAATCGTATGAATATAAAACACAAACATTAATGCATAACCTAAATTATTTTCTCTTAAAAAAAACCTAAATTATTTATGGAGCTTCAATTTGAGCCTTGAGTAATCTTAAAAAATGAAAGGTGTGAAACCTTAGCTACAGTGGCTTGTCCTATGAACAAGAAGATTCTTAAGCACGTGCTCACATTTTGTTTTCTATCCCTAAAAAAAAAGAGTAGATAGTGTGTTCTATTAGTTAATATAGGTCTCATCATCATTAATTTTTTTATAATATTTTTTAAGTTTTTGTATTTTTTTCAAATTGGATAAATGTAAATGATCTTAAATGGAGAGATCCGATCCTCTTATTTCCTAAACGAAATGAAATGTCCATTAGTGTAGTTTTAAATGACATATTTCTTGGATGTATGTGGTCTACTGGTCTCCCTATCCTCAAATTTTGCCCTTCTCATTTTACACAACATTTCCCCCTTAGTTTTTG
>Ga0315914_1001285_pt1 | contig 36960 bp, 18 predicted proteins | sample MpolenodulesMG_FD_203920 | JGI IMG/M metagenome (GOLD analysis project Ga0315914, IMG submission 203920) | Medicago polymorpha root nodule microbial communities from Los Angeles, California, United States - elongated nodules | ecosystem: Host-associated > Plants > Roots > Nodule | place: USA...
GTGCTCGAGAGCCCATGCCTAAAAATGCAAACAAACATATTTATATCAACATGTTTATTTTAAAATATTATAATATGATATACAACAAAATAAGTTACTACCTCAAGTAGATGTAATGTTATGCTATGTTTTGAAAAGTCCCAATTGTTTATTGTTTTTAGATTTGTAGAATGAATTTGTTTTGATTTTATACCGGATTTGGTTTAGGTGTTGTTTGTTGTATTGGAGCTCTTTGTTGTACTCTATAATCGAGGGATGTGTAACATTTCTTATGCTCGAGTATTGTTTCTATATACAAAAAAAAAAGTAATAGTTATCTTATTTGATGTGCTTGTTGCTCTTATCGGAGAGTATGGTACATCCGACCAAAAAGAGCATGAAAGCCTTCAAGCACCAATCATGTGTGTTATCTCTCTCCTACTCCTCCTCATCCGCAGCTGCATCCTCCAACTAAATTACCTAACTAAGGGGCTTCTCATATATGTGTTTCAGTCAGGGAAATACCAACAAAACCACTTCATTGTTTCCATGTCTCGGGAATCGCCACATCATCGTCAATGTCCAACAGAGTTGTAAGCAGCTCCACATCGTACTCATAAACTCTTACCTAAACTACTAAACCATCTTCTTCTTTTTTTCAAGTAGTATAGTGACTAAATTCACACACATTATGTGTAAAGAAGTGGAAAATTTGAGGTTCAAACTCCGGTCTCTGTATATAATGACTCTGGTAACTACTGGTAACTTCTAATTGAGCTACACTCACGAGACTACTAAACCATCTTTACATCTAAGATTATTTTATTTTTCTCTATAAACCATAGACATAAATTTTGAAATATTTCATATGTTACTTATTTTATTCAATAAATAATTGCCAGGAAGACAAAGGAACATAATAATATAAACAAATAAAAACTTCGAAGCAATCATTTTTCCCATACATCACTCAAGTATCATTCATGACCAAGCTCTAACATAAACTTGAAAATTATTTATTGGCAACAAAAATAAAATTTAGTCAAAATAAAGAATCCGACCAAACACTCTTCACTTCTAAAATGATTATGTTATAACCTAACTTCACTGTTGAGCACAATCATATACAATCATTTCAACATTAGAACCTCAACAGAATTTCCAAATTCATTGATCCAATTTCAAGTTGTATTGTATCCAAATACTGACATTACAATATCATGTTACTTCTCTTTCACTCCACTCTTTTCATTAACAAAATCAATCCATCTTTTTGGCGCCAAATGGACCCCACCAAATTAAAATCTCATCTTCCCCTGTAGTATTCATATTTCTCTTCATAAATAAATACAAACCTACTTCACTTTCTCAATCCTCATCCTCACATTCAACTCTTCATCCATTCTCCCAAAAACACCGAACTCAACTGAACTCACCGTACCGTACTTAACTATAACAACCACAACCCAAAACGGCGTCGTACTTCAAATTCTAAATGCAAATTACTCTTTTCTCCTTCTTCATCCTCCTTTTCTTTTTTCATCCCGTCGTTTCTCTCTCCTCCGACGGCCTCGCTCTTCTAACACTCAAATCCGCCGTAGACGGCGGCGACACAGCAACCACATTCTCCGACTGGAACGAAAACGACCTGACCCCCTGTCACTGGTCCGGCATTAGCTGCTCCAACATCTCCGGCGAACCTGACTCCCGTGTCGTCGGTATCGGCCTCGCCGGAAAAGGCCTCCGTGGTTATCTCCCGTCGGAGCTCGGAAACCTTATCTATCTCCGTCGTCTTAGCCTCCATACTAACCTCTTCCATGGCTCCATTCCTGTTCAGCTCTTCAATGCTACTTCACTTCACAGCATCTTTCTGCATAGTAACAATCTCTCCGGTAGCCTCTCTCCGTCGGTGTGTAACCTTCCACGTCTTCAAAACCTTGACCTCTCTGATAATTCACTCGCCGGAGATATTCCTGAGTCAGTCGGAAACTGTTCACAGCTACAGAGACTGATTCTCGCGAGGAATAATTTCTCCGGTGACATTCCGGTGACGCCGTGGAAGAAGCTGAAGAATCTCGTTCAGCTAGATTTATCAGCAAATGTTCTAGAAGGTTCAATTCCGGAACAAATTGGTGACTTAAACTCACTCACCGGAACGCTAAACCTTTCGTTTAATCATTTATCCGGTAAAGTTCCGAAGTCTCTAGGAAAATTGCCGGTGACGGTTAGTTTTGATCTTCGGAGTAATGATCTGAGCGGTGAAATTCCTCAAACCGGGTCATTTTCGAATCAAGGACCTACAGCGTTTCTGAACAATCCGAAACTATGTGGGTTTCCTCTGCAGAAAGATTGTACCGGTTCAGCGTCGAGTGAACCTGGAGCTAGTCCTGGTTCAGCTCGACAACGCGTGAACCGGTCTAAGAAAGGGTTAAGTCCTGGTTTGATTATTATTATAACAGTGGCTGATGCTGCTGCTGTAGCATTGATTGGTCTTGTAGTTGTGTATGTGTATTGGAAAAAGAAGGATAAGAATAATGGGTGTAGTTGTACTTTGAAGAGAAAATTTGGTGGTAATGGAAACAACGAAAGATTGAATTCGTGTTGTTTGTGTTGGACTTTAGGTTGTGTAAAAGGGTTTAAGAGTGATGATTCAGAGATGGAAGAGAGTGAGAAAGGAGGAAGAGAGGGTAATGGGAGAGGAGAAGGTGAAGGGGAAGGTGAATTAGTGGCAATTGATAAAGGTTTTAGCTTTGAACTTGATGAATTGTTAAGAGCTTCTGCATATGTGTTAGGGAAAAGTGGGTTAGGGATTGTGTATAAGGTTGTGCTTGGGAATGGTGTACCTGTGGCTGTGAGGAGATTAGGGGAAGGTGGTGAACAAAGGTATAAGGAGTTTGCTACTGAAGTTCAAGCAATTGGGAAAGTGAAACATCCTAATATTGTTAAGTTAAGAGCTTATTATTGGGCTCATGATGAAAAGCTTTTGATTAGTGATTTTGTTTCTAATGGCAATTTGGCTAATGCTCTTAGAGGTAATTAGTTCAATTCCTTTACATTTTGTGTTTATGTTTGTCTGTATGTATCTCTTTCTGTTTTTGCTTTTAGATCATTGATTTCATTTGTTGCATTTGTTCATGAAGAGACTTAACCTCCATTTTTACACTCACCCTGCATATCAGAGTAGCAGGTTTGTGAGAAGAGAAAGCATTCTTTCTTTCATAATGAGAGTTGAATGATAGTACTAGGGAAATTATGAATAATAGTTAATGATAACATGTGGAATTGGAATCTTAGATACTGCACTACCTTACTTACATCAATTTAATTGGTATAGGTTATACACTAACAATGTAAATTTATTTATAAGCATAGATATTAGACCAATTTGTTAATAGTAGATTATTTCTAAAGTGATTTTACAACTATCTACTTAGTGAGATGTATTAGGATAAATGTGTAGTTTTTCTATATGAAAAAAAATGGATATCAATTAAACTCTATCATCATTTTAGGTAGATGAAGTGGTTGTAGAGCATTTAATTTAGATGAATGCAGACTTGAATTTTATGTAATATAGGTTTGATGATCATTTGGTCAATTGTGGTCCTTTAATTTCAGCCAAAACTAAAATAACTTTATTGTCTTTTCTAGTTTGTTGAAACAATTGATAGCAAGGCAAATAATAATGAACTCTATATATTTTTATAGAAAATGGTCCTATAATATGCTAGATTTGCTTTCAGGAAAATAACATAAGAAATCAAATTTGGAGTTCTGTCTTTTTCCATTGTCTCTTTCTTTTTATAATTGTCGTTTTCTTTATTGTTTTGTGATACAATGGGACCAAGAATAAGATGGTTCGTTAGCTGGTGCAAATGCTGAATATTAAATTTCTACTTTGTCTTGGTTGAAATGAAAAAATGATACTTTATATTGTATATTTTAATCTGAGGTGAGAATGTGGGTGTAGCTGGTTGAATACCTTATTTAGATGCTTATTTATTATTGGTAAGGGCATTGGATCGAGAAATTGTTTGGTAAATGTCAATGAGATGCCCTTTGGGGATACCCCAAGAGAAAGGAGGACATTCGCCATGTGTTTGGGAAATGAGATGGCAGTGGTATTCATGTCTGGGACCATTAACTTCTATCTAGATTCTAGATCTTTATCTCATTCTCACCACATGGGGCCACTAAACTAACCAAATTTTTAGGCGGAAAAGTTGCAATTAAACACCTTAGTAAGTCATGTTCCTGCACTTAGCTGGCTGGATGCTCTGCAGCCCTCTTGCTTTCGAGTAAAATCTTGGTCGACGAATTAATTCAACGACTGAGATTTGACTCGAGAGGATTCAAAGTGCGGTGTCTTTTGACTAAAATTTTCTTATATAATTTTCAGTTTCACACATCCTTCATAGAATCTTTTAAAGTAGTTCTGTGTAAAGTGTCATTTATTTTTAGTCTGAAAATGAACTTGCAAGTTTGTGCCGCTTTTGTGCCTTTATTTCATTCAGCTAAAGTTTAAGCTTCTTAGCTTTTGGTTGTTTTTTTTTTCAGTCGAGCTTTCAAGTGTTGGACTCTTGGTGAAAAACTTTGCTTTTCTTTGTTACATTATTAATCCTTTTGGCTAGACCTTTTTTGCTTTCAAAGAAGTCTCTACCAGCTTCACGATCACTTGATTCAATTGGGACCTACTAGAACTGTTTTCTCACTCCTTTGCTTCTACTACACTCATGTTTGGCTATTATAATGAAAATGCTAAACATAAAAGACTTAATTTTGACTTTTAGAATAGTCAATAGTGTTATATGTTATGTAAGATATACGGGCCAATTATCCATGATTATTATACCCTTCATAAGAAAATCCATGATTATTATATTTGAAACCATTTATAAAGGAAATGAAATTGTTACTTATGACTATCTCAAGAAGATCATGAGTTCTGTATAATATTATATGTATGATTAGCATAAATATGTAATTGCAACAAAAAATAACTCATAAATCATAATCGGCATTTGCATTTTGTAATAGATGTATAATGTTCACATAACTCGTAATTTATTTATCTACAAAGAGTTCACATTTAATTCGTGTTTATGCAGGGAGAAATGGCCAACCATCTCCAAATCTTTCATGGTCAATCAGGCTGAGAATAGCCAAAGGAACAGCCAGAGGTTTAGCCTATCTCCATGAATGCAGTCCAAGAAAATTTGTTCATGGTGACCTCAAACCGTCCAATATCCTCCTTGACACAGACTTCCAACCCCTCATTTCCGACTTCGGTCTTAACAGGCTAATAAGCATCACCGGCAACAATCCTTCCACCGGTGGTTTTATGGGTGGAGCTCTTCCTTACATGAAGTCATCGCAAACAGAACGAACCAACAACTATAAAGCTCCTGAAGCTAAAGTACCAGGCTGCAGACCCACCCAAAAATGGGATGTGTATTCATTTGGTGTTGTATTACTTGAGTTGCTCACCGGTAAGTCCCCGGATTCTTCTCCAGGAGCATCGACTTCTGTCGAAGTACCTGATTTGGTAAGGTGGGTAAAGAAAGGGTTTGAACAAGAAAGTCCTTTATCTGAAATGGTTGATCCATCACTTCTTCAAGAAATTCATGCCAAGAAAGAAGTACTAGCTGTGTTTCATGTAGCACTATCATGTACTGAGGGAGACCCTGAAGTCAGGCCTAGAATGAAAACTGTGTCTGACAATCTTGAAAGAATTTGAACATAATATTCTGATGTTTACCAGCTGAAAGTAGTGAACATGAGACTGGAAAGGAACATGCATTTCAGTTCCATGATGCATTTTTGTGATGACATTCAGAAGATTTTCTTGTGGGGGCATCAAGGTGGGGTTTCAATTTGCAAATACTTTCTTTCCCATCTGGGATTTGTCCCTTTAGCTTCTGTTTTTAAGTCAGAGCAATTTTTTGACAGAGGTCATCATCATCACAGGTCTCACCTTATCTTCCAACAAAGGCCAGGAAATTTAATAAATTATGTTTAAATTTTGTTGTAGTCTCATTAACTCCAGAATCTGATCACAAGGATTTCACAATAGCTAGTGTTATTGTTACTTAATTGGAAAATTCATATGTAATATGGTGTATAAGAAATTCTATTCATTGTCTCCATTATCAATGATAACTAGGTTTTACATATTCTTCTTCTGTATTTGATGGGATAGTGTTTCAACAGTTATTATAATTTTTTGACAAATTTTTTAATTGTTTTTCTTTTTTTACAGAAGCAACCTCATAATTGAAATAATATCCTTAATACAATCTGGAATAAAATCATGAATATAGCAACATAGATCGATACGGCTGTAATTTGCAAGAAAATGGACAACCATATTTGATTGACGTTTAATAAAAACTACCGAACGAATTTGACTTTTAAGTTGGTAATATCTATGTGAGACTAAGTGATTTGAATCCAAGATAAGTAGTGATTTGAATGTGTTACATGAAGTTAGGAACGACGAAGCACATCAATGCTTCTAGAATCCTGATGTGGAAGTTAGTTTTCTAGGATGAAGTCGGGGTGGATTTCTACACTACATCATCGTTATGTTGAGGCGGACACTTAATGTATAATTAATGTTGAACCTCATTGTTGTGGCGTCTAAAATGCTTTTAAAGTGGACTTCCTTGTTGAACAATCCATAACATAATTAGATTGGAACTTTTAGACTCGTATCATTGGATTTATATATAAATTTGTAACATTCTTAGTGAAATGTAAAAAGGGTGCCATAATATCTAAATAAATGATATTTATACAATTATTTTGTGATAACTTCATTTCTCACACTTACTTACATTATGTTTTTATCTTCTCTCTGTTGTTTTGTTTTGGTTTCCATGTCAATATCTACTTTATTTGTCAAAAAAAATGTCAATATCTACTTTCCTTTCTAAATATATGGTTGTTTTAAAAGTTATCACACAATGGTTGTTCAAATAACACATCTCTAATATCTATTGGAGTGGTGTTTATTTCAATCTCTAAGAATAAGGACTAAAATCTACAACTAAATACAAATATGACATATTAAAAAAAAAAATTGTCAAGTATTGTAGTGGCTGGAGCTCAGAAGTTCAAACTCAAATCTTAGGTATATTATATTATGCGATTTCCCTACTAATTGAATTAAACTCAGAAAACAAAATTTGATTATTTATTTGTGAGGCAAAGAAATACACATGTCCGTTGAATTGGAAAAAGTAAAAATAAACTAAAAAAATGAAGATATGGTTTGTTTGGCTTTGCTAACTCAGATATTATGCTCCCTCCGAAATTGAGAATGGCGTCGTCTTCTTCTTCAACATGTTTTCTTTGCAATTTCCATAACATTCCCTCTTTAAAATCCCCAACATCGAAATCACCATCTACTCTAACCACAAACTTTCTTCCTCATTGCTCTGCTCCTCTTCGACTTCGAGCTTCTCCACCCAACAAAATTCCCACCACTACCACTGATGATGACAATTCTCTTGATCAAACACCACCTTCTAAACCCTCTTCTCTTCTTCCAAATTTCAGAAATGGTTGGTTTAAATTTGATGAACTTGGAATGGATATGCTGTCTATTGCCCTGCCTGCTGCTGTTGCCTTGGCAGCTGATCCAATTGCCTCCTTGATTGACACCGCCTTCGTCGGCCACATAGGTACATTTCTTGCAAATTCATTTTATCAAATTATCGTTATCAGTGTCCACGTGTCAGTGTCAGTGCTTCGTAGATAGTCAGTTAGCTGCCTGCAGCATTTTGTAGTAGATTGTATTTCTCTAGCTTTTTTTGGTTGTGGCCGGGGTTTGAACCCCATACCTTGCATATATTATGCATTATCCCTACCAACTGAGCTAAGCTCACGATGACATTTTCTCTAGCTTTGTTTCTTTGTTTTAGAGTTGTTGTAAAGGTATTGTTCCTTAATTAGTTTTTTTCCTTTCTATACAGGGGCAGTTGAATTAGCTGCAGTTGGGGTTTCAGCTTCTGTGTTTAATCTAGTGTCCAAAGTATTCAATGTTCCTTTACTTAATATTACTACATCCTTTGTTGCCGAGGAACAAGCGCTGATTGGAAAAGAGGAAGAATCCGATCAAACTGAGGAAAATGGTATTGGTTGTATATTTTCTTGATCAGATGTATCTACAGATATTTTGTCTCACGTAGTTATCGAAAATTTCTCAGGAAAATCCGAAAGAAAGAAGCTCCTTTCTTCAGTATCAACTTCTTTAGCACTTGCGGCAGGTCTTGGAATCGCTGAAACTGTCGCACTTTCACTTGGCTCTGGCCCTCTTATGACTATCCTGGGTATAGCTGCTGTATGTCAAAGCTGATCGTTAATCCAGTATCGCCTAGTATTTTTATTTTGTTTCTTCATTTTCTAATTTCTTCCGAGTCTGCGATTTACCATGCAAAACTACCTCATCAACTTAAAACGCTAGAAGCACAATTTAAACAATTTAGTTCTAACTGTGTATGTACAACTTGTGTGAAGACTAGAGAGGTAGAGGTAGAGCTACGACAAAAATCCATCTTAATTGAAAGTAACGTTTCTACTAATATTTTGAATTGAATTTGATTTTTCTCATAAATGTGCAACTAATTGCTAAGAAACTTGTTTTATCTGTATAATTGTAAATGACTTTTTCTCTTTATCATTTGATAATCCATAGTCGTGCATAACTGTTTTCATGAAGCATGAAAATATTGAGAGGAAAAAATGAATTTAGGTGCAAAATTGTGTTTATTTTGACCAGAGCTTTTAATCGGTGTATGAAATGTGTTGAGAATGATTCTCATGCCTTACTTTAAGTTTTGTAACAATTTTGGAAAGTTTTGAAGTCTAAATGCATTCTGTTGTTATAGTCTGAAATTTAATTATTCATATTGTAATCAATTGAGAAATGTTAACAATCATTATAAATGTACTGTTTTGGATTACTTTCATCAGTTACCAGTTCTAGGCTATGCATAGCAAGAAATATATCCTTGTATTTTGTTGGTTTGAGAGATTATAAAAGGAAAAGAAAAAAGGTTTTTATTGCTCTTCATGGGCATATGATTGTATATAATTGGATTTTGTTTTCACATTCTTAGACTGAATATAGATCTTGTATGCTGTACAGGACTCTCCAATACGTGAACCTGCCGAAAGTTTTCTTACATTGAGGGCCTTTGGTGCTCTGCCAATTGTGATTGCGTTAGCTGCACAAGGCACATTTCGTGGATTTAAGGATACAAAAACACCTCTATATGCAGTTGGCAAGTATTGCAGCAGCTTTTTCCCTCCCTCCCTCTCTCTCTCCATTTACTTACTTATAACTTACATACAGTTGACTCCAGTTACAATTGCTTATAGCCTTTAACTAGTTCTCTATTTATCCAAGAATGAACACTTAAACACGGATCTCAATATAAATAAATAAAGGAGACTAAATTTTGTAAATTTGAATTATAGAATTATCCTTGGCAGAGATGATCCGTAGTAAATATGTCATGAATATTGCATGGTTGACTTAATTGCTGAAACCATAATATCTGTTGTTTATATTTTCTTAACAATTCTAACTTTGTTGACATTAGGATCATTTAAACAATCTCAATTCATGGTACAGACCCTTTTAGTCTACTATGTTAAATGCAGGCTCAACATGATTCTCTGACTGTTTTCTTAGTTATAACTGTGATTTCCCATATGGTTTTCTATAAATTGAATTCTCACTACTACTGTGTTCTATGAGCTGTCAATTTCTTGTTTTTACATGTTTATACTCTGCAAAATGCCCCATGCAGCCCTGCCAGTGCTGATGTGGATGTATAAATAACAAAGGCTTCTCATTAAATGTCAGGTGCTGGGAACTTTCTTGTTGTTATATTGGATCCAATATTGATATTTCTTTGTGGTCTTGGCATTAGTGGTGCTGCAATTGCTACAGTGATCTCTGAGTATGTCAGGAATGCGGTAAACTTGGTACTATATGTGCATTTTGCACATGTCCTTTAATTCATGTGATCTTCTGCTTTTAACAGTACTTGTCTTTTTGTTCACCAGATATTTAATAGCTTTCATTCTTCTATGGAATTTGAGTGGCAAAGTTCTGCTAATCCCTTTTGACTTTGATGGGGCAAAGTTTTTCAGCTATCTGAAATCTGGTACCTGCTTTTCAATTTAATTGAATTGTTTCTTTGACTGTAATACTGTTTAATTTTTCAGCTAGCTAGTGTGATATGGTTTATAATAGAACATTATGGTGTAATTTGATCCATGTAGCCGACCCCACTTAGTACGATAAGGCTTGGTTGTTGTTGTTGATGTTGTTTCTTTGGCTTTCCTTGTCCTTCAATGAAATTAAGAATGATAGTGAAATTATCAGAGTTTGTTGGAAAGTTATTTAATAGTTTTAGCATTATGTCATTGAAATTTTCCTAGCCATGCTTCAACTGAGCTTGATAATTTATTTTAGATTCAACTCACTGAGTATCTCAATATTGTCTTATCTTTAGAATGAATCAACTAAATATGAGTATGTGATAGTAAATAACATAAATTTTTTGACTTTTGTTGATTATATGCTTAAGTGGTACTAAACAGTAAACATGATATGTGATACAAAATTATTACATCGTGTAATCCTTGTTGCCAAACTCATCTGGTGGGAAAAACTTTTGTTGTTGATTTATAGTGGAAGTGTCGTCTCTAGTGATCATACTGAAAAAACTCTTGGAGAAACATTACGTGCTAATTCAAGTTGGATTTTACTGTTTACTGACTAGTTAGTTGAAATGAGAGTTTTTAGTTACATGGATATACTTTGTCCAACAACAATATTTGTTGGAGATGTTACTAGGTTATAATTCGTAATGCAAAAAAGACAGGAATTAAGTTGCCTCTTTTTCTCTCTCAAAACTACTTTTAGCATGCAATGGTTTTTCTTACAAATCTATTGCTAGTCATAGATGATTGGCTAATTGAGAAATAGCGACAGTTTTATTAGATAAAGTCCATGTTCAAAGGATATTATAATCACATTGCCTCTCAAAGGTGAAGTTTCTGCATTTGTACTTTTTACACGACTTCTGTTTGTTTATATGAATCACGGTAGTGTATACTTTTTCATTTTTAACAAAATGTGATTTTCATTGGCTTGAAAATGTTTTTTTTGGTTAACAACTACTTCTTGACAGAAGAGATCGTGTGATTAAAGAGTAATATGGATTAACTTTTACTATTTATTATTGCATTGTGTAGGTGGTCTGCTAATTGCCAGGACTTTGGCTGTGTTTATAACTATGACACTGACAACATCTTTGGCAGCTAACCAGGGCCCTATACCTATGGCAGGCCATCAAATTTGCATGGAAGTTTGGTTGTCTATATCTTTGCTCACCGATGCTCTAGCACTGGCTGGTCAGGTTGGATCATAGTATTGCATTGTCTTATAAAGTGCCATTTAATTACTTCAGATATATACCAATGTTACACATGATTGAATTATCGAAACATATATCATACGCAGTTTAGCGCCTAGTTCCAATTCACATGAATCCAGACAAATAAAATTTCATAGTTGTGAAGTATAGTATGTTGAATATTAAAGGGCTTTCCCTGACCTTGAAATCAACCAAATTGGGTATCATCAAGTTTGAAATGTTTGCTGATAAGAGAAAAAATCCAAATTTCTTAGCATGGCTGAAAATACTGTCCCATCAGTAAAGAATTCCAATATTGTACCATGCTCGCCAACATGACTATAAAAGAAAAAGCAGTTCACAAATGGCAAATTTTGAAACAATTGGTTGTGGATCATACTTTTTCAACTGATAGAGATGCTACATAGTGGAATTCCTGTTATTTGGAAATCTGATAAAAACAAGGTGTTTGAAAATTATTAGTGAGTGAAATTCATTTTACTGAAACTTACTGAGTTATCTTATGCATTTATTTTACAGTCTCTTCTTGCCAGTAGTTACTCACTGGGAAATTATGCGCAAGCACGCCTCATTATATATAGAGTGATACAGGTTACTTGTTGTTATCCCCATATTCTGCATCCCTTTTTTATCAGATTAGGACATAAACTGATCCATAACTCTTTTCTTCTCCTACTCTCCTCTACATTTCTAACAGATTGGTTTAGGAGCTGGAGTCGCTTTGTCAATGATCTTATTTTTTGGGTTTGGGCCATTTTCTAGTTTATTTAGCACAGACTCGGAAGTTTTGGATGTTGCCCAGTCAGGTATATTGGTAAGAAATCACAATTGTTTGCTGAGAATCACTTTTACAATTGCTTGACTCGTGTGGGCTACAAGTTGAAGTGAACTTAATTTGGATGTCTTTTTATATTGAAATTTTTTCTATTTTGTATTCAGAATATTTTTAGATTCAGATTGGTATTCCTTTTATCTGGATGAATCATACACTGCCTGCTAATGTTTTTCTGGCAGTATCAAAAATATATGATTGCTTGAAGGCTATTTTGGACATGCCAACTTTTTAGGGGTCATATTTAATGTTTGTTATATGTAATTTGATTCTCCATTGTCTTTGGATGCATGTATGTGTACATAGAAATGTTTAGTATATACACGGTAATGTTGTTTGAAATATCTGAAACTTTCCCACATGTGCAGTTTGTTGCTGGATCTCAACCAGTGAATGCTTTGGCATTTGTTATTGATGGGCTTTATTATGGGGTGTCGGACTTTGAGTACGCTGCTTACTCGATGGTAATTACCCACTTCAATGATTAATAGCTGTTTAAGCATTTCAAGTTATTTTATCCTCTTAACTGATTTCCTTTTGTCCTCCCGCTTTTTTCCCCCTTCTTTCTTGCCTCTTTGTGTTTGCCTTTGGTCAAGGATAGGTGCTAGTTGGACTAATTTCTTCAGTTTTCATGCTGGTGGCTGCTCCGGTAGTTGGACTTCCTGGAGTCTGGGCAGGATTGTTTCTCTTCATGGCATTGCGTGTTCTAGCTGGAGTTTGGAGGTAAAGTGTATAATTAATTTTGATGGATAATGCATTGTATTTTTCACATTTGGGTCCTAGCACAAAAAACAATAGCAGAATGATACAGGACTCATTTTTTTAAATGGAATTTGACATGACGTTGCGATCATTAGTTTTTTATTCTCTCTTTATCTATCCTACTGAGCAGATTTTGATTAATATTTATATTTTCCATTTTCTCAGATTGAGCAGCAAAAGTGGTCCATGGGATATGATCTGGTATAAAGATAGAGCAGAAGACTGATTCTCAAGAGCTTCTCCAATATGAGGATACTGATAAGTTCTGCACTCTTTCCTACTTACCAAATCCCCATGCTCTTAAAGAGAATCCAGTAACAATAGAGGACTATAATAAATTATTAAAATGTTACACAAATTGCTGCAAACCAAATGCTAAAATCTTTCTCTGAGAGTTTGAGAGGCTAAATGAACACAGTTGAATGACAGACCTGTAGCATGGAAGTCAAGTCTGTTAACTTTCTGCCATTTTTGGGAAATTTGTTTTATTAGGAGATTATCAGTTCATTTGCATATTTTCATTGCCAAAGGAAGCTGCATCTTAGAGTTGGTATCTTGTACTGGTATAGTCTACACATAAAAGTCTCTTTCTAGGAAAAAGTCATTATTGTCAGTGTAATCTTCACTAACCAATTGGTTAAAGGCCTTAGTTTCTTTTCTTTTGGTACAGTAAATATAAATGTGTTGCTTCGGATACTGAAAGTGCCTGTAAATGAATATCTAAATATGTTAATTTCTATACAAATCATCCTTTTATCTTTATAATTTGATTCTTCTGTCAACTGTCATTGATCGTGTATAATGGAATAACTACTATGATGTAAGGACATGTAATGTGTTAGTGTATAACTATGCATGTATAAGGACATGTGCTGCGTAAATTGCTTACATGAATCCCTATACAATGTCATGTAATGTGTTACTTAATAGACTAAAAGATTAACTTATGAGACTGGGAGATAAATTTGTAAGGGAGTTGACAAATTAGGAAACTTGTTTGTAAACTCACACTTTTCAAGATTCATTAACCAAAGTAATAACAGTTGTTATTTTCTAGAGACCAAATGGTACATGAACTTCAACTTTTATGGATAGGCAGAGTATGATGTACAAAAAGTATCTTCCAAAAAGTACAAAAAGGCATCATAGTTAGACTTGGACATTCATAAATTATAATAATTATATATAACTCAATGGAAAATTCATAGTACAGAGCATCTTTACAGTGACTAAGATGCTGAATAAAAAGCAGATACATGGTATCATTTGAATCACTAAGGTAGGGAAAAAAGACCTATAAATAACCCCACCAAAGTGAAAAACAAAAACCTTATAAGCACATAGGAACTTCAAGATCCTATATGTGAAAAACATATATCTAGTAACTTCTTCTCTTCTAATAAACCAAAATCATAATCAGGTTTTAAGAAACTATAATCATGACCAACTTCAAGATCTGCAAACTGCATATTATTCCAATTTTCAGGCAAGTAACCACCCAATTTCTGCAACTGTTGAGAAAGATCACTCAGCTTCCTACTTTGTCCTGAACTAAGTCCATGAAATGCACTTCCATTATTTCCTTTCTCTTTCAATTTAGTGTTTTTATTAGTATTGTTGTTCAAAGCCTCAATTTGTGACATTCTTTCAATTGGTCCAACAATGTCATCACCAAACAGATGAATTCCCTGCATGTAAGGTAATATTTGTGCCTCATCATTCTTGCAATCAATAGATTGGCCACCCAGCTTGTATTCCAATCCCTTAAGCTCACTTTTCATTTCATCAAAATATCCATTTTTATTTTGCTCATTTTGTAACTGAGCATGGCTTAAGAAATGTCCAACCACTTCCTTCTTATGTTTCTTTGCATGAGAAGCCTCGGTTTTGATGTTATGATGCTCTGAATTTGGTCCTGGAATGCTATCTGGAATCATATTGTGCAGATTTCCAATGAAATGATTGTTGCAGCTCAACTCAAAGGATTTCAAATCCTCCGGTGATCCTCTTACTGTTTCTTCACTCTGCACCAGATCTGCTATATCAGAAGATCTACGATCAGCTCCTGAGTTCATGCCTGCATCCATAGGCTCCTTCTGCACATGATTAAACTTTCCATCCAGGCTAGAATTCTCCAAAACCACCTCCAATTCTCTCTCTAATCGTTTATTTTCTCCATGTGTTTCAGATTTCACATTCTTGTAAGATTTTTGATGAACCACTTTCTTACATTTCTTATTTGTTGGGCATTGGACAGTGCCGGCTATCAACATTTCCTTCGATTCCTCTACCGAGTCATCATCAGCAACAAAATCTTTAGAAAGAATCTTATTATCTTCATCAAACTGATGAAACTCTTCAGATTTTCCAAGATCATCCTCGTCATTCAAAGAATCTGCAGAACCACCGCTTGATGATGATGGTGATCCATCAGGGAAGTTCAAGCGAGCACTAGGTCCATACATAGCCTTAGCTGCTTTATCATAAGCAAGAGCAGCATCATGTGCTGTAGTAAAAGTACCAAGCCAAAGCCTATTTGCTTTCTCACCAACATGTTTACCATTGATTGGTTCACGAATCTCAGCAACCCATTTACCCCAAATTCTCTGTCTAACTCCTCTGAAATTGCAATCGGAATTCTGAGGACCACCTTTACCTCTCATGCACCCTTTTCTTGAACCTTTTGCAGGAACTTTGTGAATCTTTTCAGCTCCATTATCTCCACAACCAAGTTTTTGTTGTTGCTGTCTGTTGTAGTTCTTCCACTTCTCAAGAGTGTCTTCTACTGAATCAGTTCTTCCACCACTGCGTCTCTTGCGTGATTTCCTTTGTCTGCAGCCATTCCAACAAATTTTGTTAGCTTTCTATTAGTTCCTTCAAAAAACTTAAGCAAATTTGCAAGGTGGAGTATAAATTATATAGTCTAGAAACATAATAAGAATCAAGAAATAAGCATATGCATCAAAAATAAAATAGATGAAATGAAAATAAATATATGTACACCAAACAGAACTTGGATCAAATGAAAGAAAAAAATTGATTGACAGCGACGACAACGACATGGAACCATAGATGAACTGAATTCACAATCAGCAGATCTTGATTGTTCGATGAAAATTTAACTACTCATATTCGGCTTTGCTAAGTCGAATAAAATTTGTCTGATTTTCTTTCATTTAACAATTAAGATTCGGCTAATTTTCATCCAACGGTTGAATTTGTGATTGTTATAACTCATACTTCATAGATTCCATTTTCAAAGTTAACAAATCTCAAAAAGATAGAATGAATCATATTCTGAATTTGTAAAACCGAATTTGCGATCAACATATCTCGATTGTTGGATGAAAATCGAACTACTCATATTCTGACTTTGCCGAATCGAGTACTAGTCTGATTTTCACAATTGAGATTCGTCTAATTTTCATCCATTTCCATCCAATGGCTGCATCTATGATTGTTGGAACACATACTTCAAAGATTCCATTTTCAAAGTGTTGTCGAACTAGAGATTTAGCCGAGGTACCGACTAATAATCCTCAATTATAATTCCCTTACTTCAAGGGATTAAAAAATCTAAAAAAATATTGAACTCATCATACTCTACTTTCTGAAACTAAATTTGAAATATAAATTATCTCATTTTTATTTAATGATAAGTAGATTCATGAACCATTTAACCATGAGATTCATGAACCATTTTTATTTCATGAACCATTAATGATAAGTAAATTATCTATGTTCAACAATAGGTAGCTTGAAATGAATTTACAACAACAAAAAAGAAAAAAAAAACTGACCCAGAAACGGTATCAATCTTCATACGCTTTCTAGTACTGAAAAATTTGGCTCCTCCTTATGTTTTTTGTGTGTATAGCTTTGAAGTTTGTGTTATATTTTGAGGTTTAAGAGAGGTTTTGAAATTTGTACTATATTGAACAATTGGGACATGTAAACGTCATCACAAACGTCACTCTTGACTTGGAAACTAAGGAAAAATGTTGAAGTGATCAATTTAGTATTTATGTCATCAAACCTTTCTACAAAGGGAAATGTAGATTTTTTTTGTCACCATAAAAAAAATTATATATTTTGGATAGGCTTGATGACGTGGCTAATTTTGAGAATCTAATGCAAAGGCTGTGGGCTTCTGGGGTTATGACACGTGGCAGTTGTTGTTTCATTGGTGGCAGGCTGTCAAGAGCTTTCTTCACTGTGAAGGGCTTCCTTTTTATTTGGTGGTTTTGTTTGCAGCTTGCTTTTCTTGAACAGTTTTGTTTTTGGCTGATTCTTGTATTTTTCCAATGCAGATTCATTTGTCTTTGTTTTTATGATTTTGTTTTTCGAGAATGTTAACCAGTGTCCTGGAGTATTAGTTAAGCATCAAATAAAATAAGTTTTTTTTTTTAGGGAAAATAAAATAAATTATTATTAAAAAGTAATGTAATTATTATTTAATAAAAAGTGGCAGTTTACATTTCTAGGACAGCAAATTCTATTTATAGATTCCTTAACTAATATTCCGGAACACCGGTTAAGAAGACTTTTTTTTCTTTTCCGCTTTCATCACACTATTATTGTTAAATGATGATATTTTGTGATAGATGATGATACATGTCGTGTGATGTATTGATAGGTGTTGAAATGAATTTCTATTTGTGGTAGATTTTTTACTGGTAAAATTTGTAATGTGATTTTAATTTTATTTTTTTTGTTTTATGTCATGTGATTTTAATTAATTTATTGTAAATAGAAAATAAAAACTACATCGAAATTTTTTTTCTTTTGAAGAAGAATAACTACATGAATTCTTGAAATAAACAAATGTTCTCTTTTTCATTCAGTTGATCTTTTACATCTGCTAAAAAGAAAATCAAACACAAACCTCAATTCCTTTTGGATCAATTAAGATTCATGTTGTGTTTCAAATTATTTAACTTTTATGGTGTACATTTTCACCGTCTCTGGTGGATGGGTACGTATTGTAATTTCCTTAAACATGGTGTGTGTCTCTCTGAATTGAGTGGCTGTAGAGCCACAAGGATTGGGTGAATGGGTCTTCTCATAAGAGTGATTCCTAAATTATTGATTTAGAAAAAGATAAGTAGAACATGACTTTCTTGTCCAACCTTATGTTAAGTAACGAATAATCGATAAGTTAACTAATAGCTTACAGATGATTTTGTCAAAAAAATAGTTTACACATGATAGTTAGTTAGTGGTTGAAAGTCAATAACTTACAACTTTTTTTTTTTTTAAAGAATAGCTTACAACTTGATGACTCATGATTAATAACCGATAAACTAAAATAAGAGTTTAAGATTGTACCCACAAAAAAAAAAGAGTTTAAGTAAAATTAACAATTCAACTAGTCGGTAAATGTACAATGTAAAAAAAGGTTATGCTTAACTCATTTAAATTTTAATCACAATATATATATCAACAATTCAACTAATCGGTAAATGTACAATGTAAAAAAAGGTTATGCTTAACTCATTTAAATTTTAATCACAATATATATATCAACAATTCAACTAATCGGTAAATGTACAATTTAAAAAAAGGTTATGCTTAACTCATTTAAATTTTTATCACATAATATATATTTAAGTAAAGCATATTTTTACGCTTTTGTGCCTTTTGTATAAAAATATCATATTTATAAGAGAGAGAATAACTCTCAAAATATTGAAGTAATAGTGTAACTAAAAAATTCTTTTATCCCTCAAAAAAAAATCTTTTATATAAGTTTTTTTTTAAAGAACCTTTTACATAGTTGTATCTAAATAAATTAATATATTTTTTAAAAATATGATTTTATTACGATAAACAAACACAAAATAGATTTTGAATTTTTATAAAATCTCTCAAATAAATAGTCTCTAAATTATTGAATGTCAAAATTACTTTTGTTTTAATTCATTATAAAACATATAAAATAAGTTTGTAGAGAACTCGAAGTATTTATGCAACATATTTATGCATATATATATATATATATATATATATATATATATATATTGATGCCATTGATGTTACATCTCTATTTTTGTCTCCAATTTTTCAAATGCATCAAGGTAGACATTTGACAATACAAATATATATTTTCATGTTAAAGAACATGTCCGGTATGAGTTTAAGAACAAAATAGAACACTTTCTTCTTAGACCAATTTTAAAGTTTACGACAAAGTAATACATATCATATTGAAGCTTAATTATGCATTGTGTGTCTTTTAGAAATGTTTCAAAATAAATCATAAATCAGAATCCATTTGAAATCATGTTTAATGAATGATATTTTCATGAACCATATCAAAATATTTGCAAAAACCATATTCAAAATATATCACTTAAATATCAAACAATGAATATGTTAGTGAGTAAACTAGAACAAATTTCATAAACATCTTCAAGTTTCGAACTACTGTGAAATTTCAAAGTCAAGACATTTTTATGAACCAAATCTAAAGTCTATCATGATTTGTCTTTTAAATTGTTGTTTATAGATGATCCATGTAAAAGAAACGAGAATGATTCAAATTTGCAACTTATGACGAAAACTTGTTTAGAAATGCATTTTAAGAACCTTAGAATGATTTCATTCAGGATAAAAATAAATTTAGAAAATCTATTTTATTTTTCATCTAATAAAATAGATTTTCTAAATTTTTTTCATCTATGAGTAAACCATCAAATTAGTTATTGTGTTTGTAAGTGTTTCTCAAATTAGTCTGTGACTATATTAATATTTCAAAATAGTCACTGTCTTTATCAAAAGTTTCTCAATTAAATCCCTTATCGTGTGGAGGAAAAAAAACATAGAAACATAAATCTAATTAAAAAACTTTTGATAAAGACATAAACTATTTTAAAATATTGTCAAAAGTTTCTCCAATAAACTTAAGAAACTTTTGACAAAACAGGACCATCCCTTTTTTCTCTGTTAATTTTGTGTTTCGTTGTTGTTGTTTGGGTCTTTGGGATTATGCCAATTTGATTCCTTGTACGAATGTAAAATAAAATGAATTTTATTACTATTAGAGAGTTACTACAAAGTTTTTTTTTATAATTGGGTTTCTGGGTTTTTTGCAAAAGAAAACTTAAAGCCAAAAGAATAAGATCAATTTATTACTATTTGTATCTTAGATATCTCTACCGTTGGATTCATCTAATGGATCACACATTCTAATGGATTCATAAACCCTAATTCACAAAACCCTTTCTCTCATTCAACGAAACTCGCACCTCGCAACCATGGGCAAGAAGCAGAAGCAGCAGACGAAAATCGTTCTTCCGCCGGACCTCCCACCGGAGATTCCCGACGATGAAGTTGAATATTCCGACGACGACGTCAAATTCGTCAACGAAAATCGTGAATTTGCTTCCTTGATTTCTTCCTTAGACACTAAATCAATCACCAAGTGAGAAATTAATCCCTTTTTCTTTTCGAGTTTCAATGCTACATTTTTCACCTTTTTTCTGTATATAAATTGTCAAAGGGTTTAAAAAGTGTTTTTTTATTGATTATGATTTATGGGTCTGTGTGGATTGGCTTATTTGAGCTGATTTACTGACATAAGCACTTTTGAGACTGATTGGAAGGGCTTCTAGTAACAGCTTATGAGTGTCTGAAGTTGTATTCAGCTTATTTCACTAAGCTCTCTTACATAAGTTATGAAAAAAAGTTATTGCTTGTATGAAAACAAGAGCTTGTTTGAGCTAATCTAGTGACATAAGCACTTGTGAGACTGTTTGACTGAGCTTGTGAACATATTAAGTTGTTTTCCTAGATAACTTATGAAAACAATTTGTAGCATATGTAAATGGTTAGGTTTTATTATATCTTTTGTTCGATAAATAGCTTATATAGAAACACTTATATGAATATGATAAGTGCTTATGCTATAAGCTATTTATCCAAACTGGGCCTATTACAAAAACTTTCTGAGCTGGCATTTGAATGTTGGAGACCTTAAAACTTTCTGAGAACTATTGAAATTTAACCGATGTTGTGTCCTTCTTGTCACTTGTACAGTGTGGAAATCGCTTCCAAATTGTTACAGTTTAGCTCATCTTAATACATTTTAAGCATTATAGTTATGAATTTAACTGACATAGGATATAATTTTTGTGTGTATCCTAAGGCATGTTACACGGGTTGCTGATGCTAAAGACGATGCTTTGGAGAAACTATACGAGCAACGACGCATGAAAAAGGATGCTAAGAATGAAAAAGAAGAAACAGGTTTGCAGGTTGATCGAGTAGATGCTCTTCCTGTCAAGTCCTTAGATGGAGAAGTCTATTATCGGACAGGTATCTAGTGTTCTCTTATATAGAATTTGTGCATTGTCGTCATTTGTCATTCTTTTCTTTCTTTTACTTATTGATCTGGTAACATATGTTGTTCTCACATTCTGCAGCCACGCGGACGGCACCAGTAAATGGTCCAAGCAAAGAGGAGGATGACAATGAAGACAAAGGTTTTGTGAAGCTAACTAAGGCTGAAAAAAGAGCCAAACTTAAGAAAATTAGAAAAGAGGGAAAGAAACAAGGGAAAGAGGTGGCTAAAGAAGAAGTGGAAGAAGCACCACAGTCAACAATTTTGGTATATTACCTATAACCTGTTTAACATTATTAATTTAACATATTCTTTGGATCCATTTGATTTGCTAATGAGGGATTTGACAAGACAATAATATTTGCTTCATGTTAGATTTCTAATACAGTCATAGGACAAAACAAGGTTTTTGTTTCGCTTTTGATTTTGAAAATAGCCGCAAGTAAGCCTGTCGCTTTTGATTTCTATTATCTTCATATAAATTCTCCCTTTACACGTCTGAAACCTACCATAGTTACTTACTTGGCTGACCCTAAGTGGCTGGCAGCGATGTAGTGTGAGAACGATGCATTTATTAACAACAGTACTTGTTGCTCTTCCTGCACATATGCAGGGATTTGGCTGTAAATAAGTATTTTGGGTAAAGGGTAATCCACATGGAAATATTAATAAATACAAAGCAGAACATTTGGCAAAAGGGTTTCGTTTACTAGTTATTCCTCTGGTAAAGCCCCCAGACGACGAATCACGCAGATCCCAAAAATGCATAGTTTCTCGTTTTTTGTATTCCCCTGTTCCTTGGATGAGCTTGTGATATAGCTACACCTAATACCGAGAGAAGATAGGAAAAAGACAGGAGTACGTGAACAAGAACTTGATTTCCACAGTATAGGAACTTTCTCTACTGCTGTGGAACCAGTGACCAATAGAATAGGCCTTACCTTAGCACTAACTCACTGGCATATCTAACAGCTAGATGTAAGCATACTCCTAAAAATATTCCCAGATGAAGAAGTACATGTAACAGTCTCAAGGGTTTGAAAATTAAGTAATCATCAGTTCATAAGTTTAACAAAGCATTATATGGGCTCAAAGAGACACTCAAAAAATGGTTTGAGGCTGGCTTATGCAAATATTAGGCTTTGGTTTTAATTCAAGACCATCAGATTGATGGAAGACCGAAAATCTGCCATACAAACACGCTGATTGCTTAAGGCATTGTCAAACAATCTGTAACACCGTTCCACCATGGCCGCCCTTTAACAACACTGCATACTGCACAGTTAATTGTCTGTCAAGTAGTGTTGTCACCCAAAATTCTGCCATATAAACGTGGGATTGCAACCTATGCTGCCTCACTGTCTATGGCAGCTGACACAATCAACCAAATCATTCCACCATGACGTCACCAATGTGCCGCCATTGCTTCTATTTAACAACCTTGCTTTCAAGGCAGTTAACTAATTCTGTTATAATGTTATGTAACTATCGGAGTACTCTATAAATACTGACTCTTTGCACCTTTCATGTGATATGAAGTCTCATAGAGACTCATATTTTTTCTTTATTCTCTTAATTTCTGACATTACAAATTCTAATATTTCTCTTGAACTGCTACCTTTCGAAAGGACTTTTAAGTCACTGAGATCAATAATTTATATAATATGTCATCATTTCATTGTTTAGGATGAGGTTAAAGAAGATCTTAAAGCTGAAGAGAATTTTGAAAGTAAGAAGTGTAAACTTGCAGAGTTGGGAAATGCCTTGCTAACAGACCCAGAGTCCAATATTAAATTTCTGAAGGATATGGTACAGCTATCTAAAGATAAGGATCTCACCATTGTTAAACTTGGACTTCTATCCCTCCTGGCTGTTTTCAGAGATATTATACCTGGGTATGATCAACTGTCATATATTATAATTATATTGCTTATTCTAAATGCAATGATATTATAGTCTGCATTTGGTTTTATTTCTAACTAATTCTATTTTTAATCCTTCATCTTTGACATCAATGCATGCAACGTCCAGCTATCGAATCAGGCTTCCTACTGAAAAGGAACAAGAAATGAAGGTTTCAAAGACTGTTAGAAAGATGCGTTTTTATGAATCAACTCTCCTCTCTGCATACAAGGTTCATATTCATGCTTGACTTCTATGTAAATTCATTTTATTACTTGATTTAGCTGAAATAAATTTGTGCTGTTACCTGTTAGATATGACTTCCTGTTCCAGTGCTTGCACTGTGGCTCGTTGTCTTGTCTTTAACCTAAAAAAAATACAATAGCTTGTTTATAATTATTTAGAGTATAAATTTTATTAGATATTTGTGTCACTAACTTTTTTTTCTTCCTTTGCTTCTATTTATGCACGTCATCAGGCTTACTTGCAAAGGCTGATAGCCTTAGAAAAGATGCCTTCATTTCAGCTTGTTGCAGTTCAATGTATTTGTTCTTTGCTTGATAAAAATCCCCATTTCAACTTTCGTGAAACCTTGTTGGACGCAACTGTCAGGAACATAAGCTCCAGTAATGAGGCCATAAGGTGTTGTAATATCTTTACTATTGGCCATTATTATACTAATGTTTCTCAAGTATTTATGTAATTTCCTATTGAAGAGCATGGATATTAGTTTCATAAACTCAAATTTTAGGCTGAAGAATCCATCATTGGAAAAGGAAACTACCTGCCATTTGGGGCATAAGGGAAATGTCTTGGGTAATTGGCTTTTTGGTGGATTAAAATGCTAAACTACCTTGTGTAGTTCAAGTCTAGATAAAAGTTGTCTATACTTTCCATCTAGGTTGTCAATACCGTGGAATAGTGCCACAATCACATTTGTCTTCATTTGATTTTTTAAACGCATAGAAAAAACGTTTGCATTCTTTCTAAATGGAACTACATTTATGCCATTGATGGGGGTAATAACATGTATTATCTACACATTAGCTCTATGCAGTTGAAATGGTGTTGGTAAGTATATGAAAAATGTTTCCAAGTTTGAAGAGCATACATTATAAAAAAGAACGCCGATCTTAAAGGATGTGAATATTATTGTTGACACTGCACTAGGTGTAGAATTTTACAGCCCCATGTCTGTGTCAATTGAAAATTATCATTGTTTCCCTGTTACAAATGCGACAGGCTTTACCAGTGTCTAACTTAAGTTTTTTTTTTTATTCAATAATTGCAAGTTATATCTTATTTCATTGGCTCAACTCTGGACGGTCAGTAGCCAGTATGGCTTCTATATGTTGAGGGTCCAAGACCAAAAAAAATTATCTCGTGGTTTTCCAATTTTTGTTTGCTCATATAATGAATATTAGTAATGATCTATTTTTTGTTTCTATATTTGTATGCATTTATACTTACTAAAATATTCTTGTTTTTGTTCGGCAGGAAATTTTGCTGTTCCACAATTAAGTCACTCTTTACAAATGAGGGTAAACACGGTGGTGAAGCTACTGTGGAGGCTGTGAGGCTGATTTCTTATCAAGTTAAAGATCATAATTGCCAGTTGCACCCTGATTCCATTGAGGTATGATACAAGTCCCATGCTACCATCCCTTTTTTTTTTAATGTTTTACCAGAAGTCCTATACTTCTCAATCTTTTGTTTTTTCGATTCAGGTTGCTATTGCACATTTTTGAGTGTGATGAAATCATGATAGCTATTTGAGTTGAACTCGTTTCATTTGATGTGGAATATTTCAGTGAGCATAAAGCTGTTAAGTGATGTTTGGTCTTTTCAATGCTTATATTCAGGTTTTCTTGTCTCTTTCATTTGATGAGGATCTTGCGAGGTCTGAACAGATGGAGAAGGATAAAAAATTTAAAAACAAGAAATTTGGTAAGAAAAGAAAAAACGTGGAGGCATCAAATCAATTGCCTGAAAATGACAGAAAGAAAAGTAGGCAAGAGTCGATTTCGAAGACAAAAGAGGAGGTGATTATTTTTCCCATAAGAATCACTCTGTTCTGGATTTTTGGTTGATAGCAGAAATGAGATTCTACTGATGCTTGTTGTAGGTTGAAGCTGATTACAAGGCTGCTTCCTTTAGCCTGGATGTTATGGAGAAGAGACAGATGCAAACAAAAACACTCTCTGCTATGTTTGAGATATACTTTCGCATTTTGAAGCATACGATGCAGTCCATAGTTGTCAGGTGTGTTTTAATCTATATCATGTGTATTACTACATTACTATGGAACATGGATGTTAATGGGTTTGTAAATCCTGTTGCCCATATAATAAGATAATTGATGCTTTGATATATGTACGGCTGGCTTAAATTAAAATGAAACTGCTATAATAATTAAATTAAAAAAAATGGCATTCTGGTCAAATACATGCTTGAAGAATATGGATGCGTTATCCCCTATCATGTTCTTGAATCTTGATTCAAAATTCCAATTACAATCAATATGCCGACATTGCATTGACTTGATAGCATGTATTTTTACCATTTTGACCAGTAGCTTTCACAGTTCCTGGTTTGTTCTTTATGATCACTTGTGAACAAAACTCATAATTTTACTCGCGTAACCAATTATTCATACATGCCTGTAGATTGTTTACTCCAGTACAATTCTCTGACAAAAACTTCATCAAGAGTTTGTGTGTATAATTTGCACCCACTTCGTTTTTTGGATTTGGATCCTCTAACGTGAGTTAAGTGTAAAGTGAGAAAATCAACGGTTGGAATTATTTTTGCAACTGTTTCCACTTCCAATCTTTTTCCTTTTTGCAACCCCCCTAATTTTTTTTCTCTGAAAAAATTCAATGCACACACTTAAACACAGATCCACAGTATTTTTATATTTGCTTATGGATCCTTATGTTGGAATTATTTCCATCTCCAATTTTTTTTTGCACTATTGGAACTTTCAAAAAGTTATTTTTGAGCTCTAGCAATCTTTCTTATCTACGAAGCGAACTTCATTCTGAAGTTTGTGTGTGACTGCAGCTGTGAGCACATGTACCCCGGGGGCACTCATTAACATTTTCCTTTTAGTTATTGTTCCAGGCAACTTGGATATGTAACTGAAAGGAAAATGAAGATTAATGAGAAATTTGTCAGTTTAAAGATGATGCTTTGGATATCTTTGTTGATTTCATATTCTACTATGTTTTGTTTTAATTTTCTTTTCATTCTTATGTCTCTTCCTATGCTTTCATTTTTCTCACATGCACTTTCTATTTGTGTTTACTTTTAATTAGTTTTGGATGAGAATTAATCAATTATATTATCATGGTTTGCTAATTTTCTTTCACTTTCTTGGTCAGGCCTGAAACAAACCCTGGGGCACTTTCTTCTGCAGTGGGAATGGAACCCCACCCATTGCTTGATCCATGTCTGAAGGGACTGGCAAAGTTCTCGCACCTGATTGACCTTGATTTCCTGGGTGATCTAATGAACCATTTGAAAATACTTGCTGCTGGAGGTAGCACCTTAAGCAACACATTGGAGAAGTTACCTAAATGTCTGACCGTATCTGAACGCCTCCAATGTTGCATCGTTGCTTTTAAAGTGATGAGAACCAATCTTGATGCCTTGAATGTTGATCTACAGGACTTCACTGTCCATCTTTACAATCTCGTACTTGAATACAGGCCTGGGAGGTTTGCATTAAAATACATATCCAATAGTCCTTCCTTTCTTTAACCAACTGACCAATATGTTATCATTATAGCTGTTTGGTGTGATCTTGCATGTTAGTTTGCTTGCACAAGTATTCATATATAGTTTAGTATTGATAATTATAACAACAGACCATACTATTAGATATTAATGATAATAGATGCAAATGCAATACATTCTTGGGTCTTTATCTAACATCTGAAGATTTTAGAATAAGTAGATATCAAAATTGTCATTATCATTTGTTTTTAATTACCAGTTCTGTCTTTTTTTCCCCTTTGCTAATTAAATTATGTTTTACCTCTAAAGTAGCATCTGTTAGAAAGTTGGAATATGACAGAATTGATCATGAGTTCACTTGATTCTGAATGTTTGAGTTATCTGATTCATTGTATTACATTAAAACTGTACACATCTATATTAAAGTGCCGCCGTTTCGTTTGCCTTTTATTTCTTAGCTTGAATGCTCAACTTATTGTTAATTTATGTATCATTTTTATGGAACAGAGATCAAGGAGAGGTGTTGGCAGAAGCTTTGAAGATAATGTTGTGTGACGATAGGCAGCATGACATGCAAAAGGCCGCTGCGTTTATAAAACGTTTGGCTACATTGTCACTGTCTGTTGGATCTGCAGATTCCATGGCTGGTATGTTTTAATATTCTTATGTCAACCTTTATCTCCGTGTGTGACCTTTTGAAAATTAGGGGTAGAAGAAAATAAAAAGAAAAGAGAAACAGACTTAATATGTAGTTTTCCTTTGTACCTGTTTCAGCCTTGGTCACAGTAAAGCATCTCCTTCTCAAGAATGTCAAGTGCAGAAATCTGTTGGAAAATGACACTGGAGGGGGCTCTGTTTCTGGCACAATTCCGGTAAGATTTCTTTTTCATGATTTTTTGTTTACATTAAAATGCACATTCATCTCCACTAGGTTTTTTTTTCCTTTTCATTTTTTCTCCCTATTTAGTTTATGCTTGAAGAAATTTAAGTAAAGATGTAAAAAATAGGTGGTTTGCCAAAACTTGTAGCTAGTATTCCTTGTAAATGTCCATAAGTAAAAATCACTTTGCGAACTCCATTACTGTAACTCTTTCAATGCGAAAATGAAAAGCTTAAGATGATACTTATTTCTTTTGAAGTTGCATCTACATGAAGTTAAAACAAGGGTGATATGTGCCACTTGATTGTTGTTATAACTAGTGTATTGGCTAAACTTTTACTTTCTTTTTATATTTGTAATGATGTTTATAAACCAATCAACAACAGAAGATATGAAGAAGTTAAATACATTTTTATGTTCATTTGTTGTGTTGTATCTTGTCTCTTTTTGAGTTAGATTTTTAATATTATGTTCTGGTGTGTCCATCATGCTATTATTGTTTTTCCAGGTTGTATTGTTGTAATGGTTAATAATAAAACAAAATTATGCATAGTTCAAAAACCTGATATACTAAGCATGAAAACATCTTTGTTTAGAGATAAGTTAATTATGACAAGGAAATAACTTAGGGGGGTGGGGGAGAGAGTAAAATGCTTTCAAAGTTTTCTGCATCAGCCTGAAGTTATTCTTTTATTATGTATATAATATTTTGTGATGTGGAAATCCTATTCTTGAAAGAAAAACTGGGTGAACAGAAATTTTAGGACAAGGTTAAATTTGATTATAAGATTTTTAGTGGGTTTCATTCTTTTCTGTCGGCTTTTATGGAGTATAACCATCTGTTTCTGTGTTACCTTATGCAGAAATATCTACCATATTCAACTGATCCTAATTTAAGCGGTGCCCTTGCCTCGGTACTTTGGGAACTCAGTCTTTTGTCCAAACATTATCATCCAGCTATATCAACGATGGCGACAGGCCTTTCAAGCATGAGCACTGAACAAAACCAAGTCTTCCTCTCCAAATCCTCTCCTTTACTTGCTTTCAAGGACATGTCTATTGACCAGGAACTAAGTTTTGAACAAAGTGGCAGTATCAAATTAAACAACAAGAGGAAACGATCACATGGCAATGCTACATCAGATTCCATTGGTTCCACTACAGTAACGAGTTCATTCAACGAGGATGATTTGCGAAAGAAATTTAGTTCTCATTTTATGGTTCTTCATGATATCAAGGAGAACGAAAGGTTGAGAAGTAATTTGGATAAGACCGCAAAATCACTTCAGCTGTATGAACAATATAAGAATCAAAAGAAGAAACGGTCAAAACCAAGTAAATGATCGACCATTGTTTCGTGATGTAGGCTTATAATTGCTAAGAATTGTCATTATTTGTTCTAATCATTGATTATCTATATTTCCAGTCTGTATTGTATCAGTTCCATTTCCAGTGGTGATACTTCTCAACCAGTCATGTATGCCATCATTTTAGTGCAGGAAAACAATGGATACACATTTTTTGTATAATTTTTGACAGATAACACCCAATTTCAATTAAAATACGAGATAATGCAAAAAGAATGAGGCTATCCTTCTTGTGAGTTGGGTGTTGTATTTTCTTCTATTTTGTTATTGGTTATTTTTTTAATATAGGTTTTGTGGGGCAATTAATTTTTCAACACCTCATTTTCTACCCTGCTCCTCGTTGTATTGACACTATTTTTTTTTTAATGGCAAAATATATTATATATTTAAGGGGGTTAGATCCCAAGTATTACACCAAAGAGAATAAAAACATCAAAACCCCCCAAAGAGAAACCCCCAGCACCCACAAACATGCCGAAACTCCTAACAACATCTCCTCAAAGAACCAACACCACCAACAGTGGTCAATTAAGCACTCGATAATGATTTTGCTTCAAACGTTCAGCTTCGACCACCACTCAAGTTACTGTCTATTGGAGGAGACAACACAAAAGCCTAAAAGGACTAGAGTCACAAACTAGCTCCCGATCTCGAATTAAAAGTGATCGGTCCACTAAGTTGTATTGACACTATTGTTTCGAATGAATTGCTATGAGTTTATTTTGCCTAAAAAATTGCTGACATAATGAGTTTATTTTTAATGAAGGAAACACCATGTTTGTGTGCTTTGTGATTTTGGTCCCTCAATAATTTAAGAAATCGACATTTCTCATAAGATCTTCTTTCAGACTCATTAAACCTAACTTGGCAATGGCATAAGCAAGTTGATATCAGTAGAAAGAGAACATATCATAATATTAATTCTGAATACTTTATTACATTACAACTTCAGATACAAATTGTGACGATTAGAGCACAATAGTGGTGCTATTAAACAAATATGAAATTAAAGCATTAAAGTTTGGATCTAGTAGGAAATGCAGTGGTATCAAAGACTTTAAGGAAAAAACGTGTTCTTGGGATAGAAAGCTTGGACTGCAATATGGTACCAATGGTAGCAATAAGATTTTTCTTCACTTCTTTGTTTATACCACCCATTGATATAATCTCAGCATAAGCAGCTGGTTCTTTGTTACCTTCAAATGATATTGGCACAGATGATTTCAATAGGACCATCACAAACTGCACAATCATCATTGTCATGTCATATTCACAACAATGCAACAAATTAATAAAACAAAAATGTCACAATAAAGACCACACAATATTTAAGATTGGTTATTTTTGAAGCACGATATTTTTCTATTTTAGTTTACCAACTCTAGGATTCGGGACAAAAGAAATTAAAGGCCAAACACAGATGCATGGATGTAATGACTTTTTCTGAGTATATGTAAAAAGTGTTCAAAATAATGGGGACCATGGCCACTCTGGGACCAGTGTTCCCTTCATCACTTTGTTATTTTCCAAACTAAAAATTTATACTTTGTTATTTTTTTTTTTGTTGGCCGGGGTTCGAACCCCGAACCTTGCATATATTATGCATTGTCCATACCAACTGAGCTAATCTCACGAGGACTATAATTTGTTATTTTAATTACAAAGTTATATTATTTTCACTTCATTTTAAAATTATAAAATAAGAAAATATCATTATTTTTTGTTTTGTTAAGATTTAACTAAGGTGTTTGATGCGCAAAGTCAAATTTTCACAATTTTATTAATAGCAACGGCAAACATATTGTATCATAATAAGTGACATCAACCATGTGGATCAAACATTGTCATATGTTTTTTATTTTAAAATTTGAATAGTAAAAAATATAACAATGTTTTTCATTTTATATTATATATATAACTAAGCTAAAATTAATTTTAAAAGTTATTTTTATGAAGTCTTAAAAAATTTAAGAGATTGGTGCTGATTCTATGTACACAATACAACAAATGAACACATAAATACATAGTATTAGTGGCGTTGGTACAAAGGTCCCACACAAAGGTAAGATTGTCCATATACGTTCAAGATAAAGATGAGTGGCATGAAAATATCCAGAAGTGCAAATGTAGAAATATGACTTTTTCCCCTATCCTCCCACTTGTCCATTCACATCCAAATTATTACTTCAAAATCATTCAAACTTCATGATTTTAATTTGTCCTTTTTTATTGAAGATTTTAATTTGTAAAAAAAAATGCTCTTCTTAAATTTAATACAAAAACAAAAATATCTATTAAAAAGTATATTATTTAATAGATAACAATTTTAAAAAATAATTTTCCTTAATATTTGAATTTTTTTATATGCTCTTTAAACAATTGTCAACATGTCCGAAAAAGAATTAATTCATATATACTTCCTCCGATCCTTATTATAAGAAACAATTTACTTTTTAGATTCATTTTGTAGTTCATGGATCTAGTCTATATTTATAACTAGATACATCAATTACTCAATAAATCTAAAAAATTAATTGTTTCGTATAACAAGTACCTATCAATATAAAATGTTTTATACCCTTAATTAATCATAATCCTCGTAGTATACTAGTTAAACTAAAAAGAAGACAAATTGTTAACCCTTTCTATTTCATAATTGTCACATTACTTTATTATTAAGATATGGTTTCAAAGTCAACAATCATAAAAAACACTGAAAGTACAGCACTTCCCCCAAACCAAAGCAACCATGCCTGGTTTGTGGTTTCAACGAAGTTGCATGGGACCAAAATCAATATGAAACCAAACTTGTTTGTTTTTCTTGGGTACCATAATTTAAATCACACCAATGTAACACAAAGATCATCAATTTGTTAACCTATATAGGAAGCTAGAGAACCATATACTACATGTTTCTGAAATCTCAATACATCATAGATTCATAGCCCAAATTAAAATCACATTTAAAATTGTTTTTTAATTTGAATTATATACTATGTAGTATGTTATTTATAAAAGAAAAATACACTTAATTATTCCACTAAATATACTATATACTAGTATTAATTCAGATTGTTTAGTGAATAAAAAAATCAGGTTGGTTAGAACTGTTTGATTAAGAGCTAGAAGCCAAACAATATTTACTCAAATTAAATGACTTGGATCAAATTAAACTAACCAAAAACATGAATCATTCAATTAAAATCAACCAACCATGAAACATAAATTATGAAGAAGAAAAATAAAATTGAACACCATAATTTGTGTAAAGTCAACTAAGGATTTAGGCAAAAACAAAGCAAAAACTCATAATCATAAACTTTGCATGAAAAACAAAGAGAAAGAGTGAGAGATATATGAATACCTTTTCTGGTTTTCCAATGATTGTGGAGATAGCAGTGGTGACTTCAGAAAAGATGGGATCAGTGTCAATTCCATCTAAGTTAAGATTAGTGGAGATGTAAATGCAAGGCATCTTCTTCTTCTTCTTGATCCTCTTTTTAAGGTATGTGGATGGATCTATATATATTCCAAGATTTGGAACCCAAGTTGACTTGGTTAGTTCAACCTTCTTTTTTGCATCTTACTACTCCTTGAATGTGCTTATATACTATATATTACTACATCTTCTCATATTATGTCTTATTGAATTTAAAATATTCCTATGTCTTCAATTATTTGTCATTTTATAGTATCAATATTATATTTGTTACTTTTTGCAAATGTTACCCTTATTTGTTAAATAAAGTTGTTGTGTATGGTTCCAGCGAGTTTAGCTCAATTTATCCAGACAATGCATTGTAATATGTAGGGATGGGTATGGTTTGGTTCGGGATGAAAACTAAATCGAATCAAATTGAACTGTTTGATAAATTTAAAATAACTGAACCGAACCGTTTGCATTTTGAACCGAACCGAATTGTTATTATTGGTACCATTGAAAAACCATAAAAAAAAAACCAAACAAAATAGAATTTTAGAACTTTTAAAACCAAACTGAATTTAACTGTTCCGAACCAAACTGTTTTGAAGCAAATTGTTTTCATTTCAGTTTCAAAATTGTTAGTAATAGTTTGGTTTTTTTGGTTCGGTTCAATTTTTTGGTTTTTTTGCCCATCCCTAGTAATATGTAGGGGTTGGAGTTTGAACCCTAGACATCTCACTTATTCACATTTAAAAGGTGATTTTTAACTACTAAACTATTTGAAAAGAAAGTTGTTGTATATGGTCGTTAGTTTTTTTTTTTGACAAAACAAAACATATTCATTCATTCAAATTGATAGAGTACATCGATATAATGCAAATTCGCTAAAAACAAAAAGGATGAATCTGTGAACAGGCTCACATCATCCATGTTAATAGCATAAAACGGCAAGGTACAAATGCCTACACATATGACTATATTTAAATCTTTGGAATAACCATGTCTTCAGATCTGCAACGTGGATGACGCCAAAGTCATTGATTGGATCTGCACTGGATCAAAGTTGATCTGACAATTTGAACCGATCAAATACCTTAGAGAAACAAGAAAACCAAACAACGTCGCACAAAGACGACGACAAACCAACGTCGCACGAAGACGACGAAATCACAAAATAAAAAACAAAATAGATGTGAAAATCACTTATTTCAATAAAAGGGAAAGAATAAAAACGAGTTAGAGGGGTGATTTTGGGTCAAAAATTGACCCTAAATCACTTCTCTTGTTGGATGAAGAGAAGAAACTAGGGTTTGGATGACGGCTACAAAAGAGAAAAAAAGGAAAAGAGGTTTTGTTTTTTTCTCTTTGTATATGGTCGTTAGTTAATAATTGAATTATAGATGTTTTGGTCTTTTTTTTTTTATAGATAGTTAATAATTTAATTATAGATGTTTTGGTCTTTTTTTTATAGATAGTTAATAATTTAATTATAGATGTTTTGGTCTTTTTTTTATAGATGGAAAAGGCTATGCCCCAAAAACACCTCAAGGAAAAAACAAAGTTATGAGATAAGGAGTAATGATCCAAATGATGGAAGATACCAAAATTTTTGAAACCTTTCTAAAAGCTAGTTTCAAAGCATTAACAATAAACCATAACTTAGTGAAAATTGTTCTTCTCTAAAAAAAAACTCACTTCCATATAAACTGATTAAAATACCTCTCGCGTGAGTTAACTCACACATATGTTAAATTCAATGTGACTTATCCAACATAAATCAATTCACGTGTGAAGTATTTTGGTCAGTTTGTATAAAAGTGAACGTCTTTTTTAAGATAAAACAATTTTCTAACTTAGTAGCCAAAATGAGTAACCAAACCAAACCAAGAAATTCCCATGATTGTCACGAGTCACACCTCCACATGTCGTTGTAGACCGATGGTTAATCACAACACTTTCCTCATTCAGCTTCACATGATCAAACTGTGGAGGGATCCAACGTATTGCACACATTGTTACCAGGGCCACACCAAATCAATGTACCCGTACATTAATAATCCTTAACACATGTAAGACTTGAACATGGTTGATGATAACGGCAGGAAAATACAGAACTATACTTCATCCGCCCCATAATATTTGACATAGTTGACCTTATTATGCATGTCAATGCATAATTTTGAGTTTCAATATCTTGAATAATATATTAGAAAAATTATGAAAATTTGATATTTTGAAAACACTCATCGAGACAAATCTAACGACATCTTATATGATATTATTTATCTTTGTATATTAATAGAAAAATATGGTCAAAGTAAGTTAGATCAAAATTACATATTTTCAAATTGGTCATCTATTGCGGGACGGAGGAAGTATAATTTAAATCACACTCATTACCACAGGGAATAAAAAAATTCTTGTGGACCATTATGAATGCAACACAATCTCTCATTCAAGATATCCTAAATTGACGCAATGCCTTTCAAAAAAAAAATTTATATAAGAAGCTAAATTGATCCACCTAAATTGGTACTAATGAGAATCGAACATGAAACCTTAAGGAGATATGCACTCTAATGTCTCAAACCAACACCATCAGATAAACCCAAGCGGACTGTCTTTCGAAAAAATTGACTCGGGTTTCGACACCACAATATAAAAAATCTTATAAATTTGGTCTTTAACACATTTACTCCCTCTAGTCTTTATTCAATGAACCTAAAAAATAAATTGTCAAATAACATAAATAATTGAAGATGAAGAAATGATTTTGATTGATGTCAACTTAGCATGAGTAACAGTGTTAACTTTAACACACTTTCGGACTTGATCCATTTGTCACCCCTATTGTAAGTTAGCCAGATAATTGCAAATTTATTAACTATTTATACTGACCTCAAAGTATAATTTACTAATTTATACTAACTGTTTTTGTTGGTTAAAAGCAAAAATCCTAGTTTAACTTTTGATCTTAATCATTGATGGGTTAATCTTATGTTGTATTTATTTAACCCTTTAGTTGGGTTTCTTTTTGGTTATCTTTATCGTTCGATGTTCTTTTGTAATTAACATTTGATTCTTTTACTTCTTCCTTTACATTTCTTGTGTTTAGGATATCTTTTTGTGAGATTAATATATTTCATTTTAGTTTCTTAGAAAAAAGTATTAACCTAGAAATTAATGGGGACAAGTTAGCAAATGTATTTCTTCACTTTTCCTACGCTCTTACAAGTTTAATAACCCTATGCAAGTAAAACGTGAATTTTAAAAGCAAAAATTGTAGGATCGAATTTGGGAATCTACTCACACTGTGTTTTACATCGAATTTGGTTACTTTTTTTTTATATATAAATTAATGTATCTTTTGATTAAATCAAATTTAGTTATTAAATAAGAATTCTCCAACAGAACCAACATAGTTTGACACAAGTGATAGATACTTGAGTCTCTTAATCATTTTGTTCAAAAATTTGATTTCTACCGACACTTAAAAAACATTTGTTGAGAGATGTTAATTCTTTAAAAGGATCTCGATTGTTTCGAGAGACACGAGGAGGATACTTTTAGTTTTGAAAGAAAAAAAAACCACCTAGAGACACTGTTATGTCAACAATGAATTGCCAAATTTGAATCCCACTGCCATGTTTAGCCTCAAAATATAGAGGTAGGTAAGAAGCCAACTATTTTAAAAATTGAAAACTAAAATTGTTGATTTAGACATAGAGGGGGATCAAAGTTATACATAGACAATCTCAATTCTCAATATAATTGGGGCCATCTCTTTGAAAGTACACTCCAGGTGCAATATATATAATATTGAAAATATGGAATAATAGTAATATAAGAATTATTTAATTATACCATATTATGGTTGCTTTGTAATTAACCCCAAACCATAAGACTGGAGGCTAGAGTATGAACTCCTGGTAGGTTATTCAAGTTTGAAAGTATCATTTTTCGGTTTATATCATCATCATATCATATGATATACTAATTATATATGTACTATAAGATTAATAAAATCAAGTAAGTGACACTGACCCCCTAAATTCTCAAAAGACAATATAATGGCAAGTGGAAGTGGTGGTTTGCCAAATCCTCTTGCTGTAAGCATATGATGGTGGATGTTAGAATTCCAATATCGATGAACGTACAGCGGCACCTCTTTTGTGGGTCTTATATAAAACGTTTTTTCTTCTTACTCGATTTGAATTAATTATGAAATTAAAATAACAGTTTAAAATTAAGAAATATTATCTCTAATTCATGATTACAA
>Ga0315914_1001287_pt1 | contig 36937 bp, 18 predicted proteins | sample MpolenodulesMG_FD_203920 | JGI IMG/M metagenome (GOLD analysis project Ga0315914, IMG submission 203920) | Medicago polymorpha root nodule microbial communities from Los Angeles, California, United States - elongated nodules | ecosystem: Host-associated > Plants > Roots > Nodule | place: USA...
AACAAGTATCCAATCATAGTGTAAAACAGTTTCAAAAGAAGCGCAAACAAAGAAGAGATTAAGAGTGATTGCTAATTTAAAAAAACTCACAAGAAGGTGTCATTTTACACGTTTACAGATGGAACTACAAAGAACGTGAATGTATATTGTTCATGCTTTGCTAATTTTGTTTGTTTAGTTAATGATTATATGCAACAAAACTTGTAAGAAAATCAAATTATTAAGGGAAATAATAGGTAGCAAATTCGAACTTTAAATTCCTTTTGTTCACATAGGCTGTGAAATGAAAGGACTTCTCTGGGAAATAATAACGTGTGCTGAACTTATAAATATGAGTCTGGTCAGTATTTACCTAGTACTTCTCTGCGAGATATATACAGGATGATTGAATTAAGCGCAAAATAGGAAATTCAGGGGGCACAGAAGATTTTGGGGGGGCCGATAAAGCAATGTTCCTCTAGGTTAGGGAAGATGTTGAAATTGGGCTTCAAAAGCCCATTACTTTCTTCTTTTTATAAAAGCCCATTAATGTTTTGATTAATCCTTTAAAAAAACGTTTTACATGATTTAGTAATTAATATGAGTAAAATAATTAATATAATATATCTAACTAAATTTAAATTATCTATATTTATACAAAAATTTTTTAAATAGAATATCCTTTTTATTTAATTTTTTTTATTTCTTTATGAATAATGAAATTAATAATGCAAGAAAATTTGAATAATTGTATAAAATAGAAATGAAATCTAATTTTCGATAAATATTAATACCCATTTTGGTAATTATGCATTCAAAATCAATTTTCATCCAAACAACATGAATTTCTAAGAATCACTTTTACCTTTAAGTATCCAAACATAAATCAATTCTCATTCAACTCACTTTTAACCAAAATCAATTCTAATGACAATCACACTCTTTAAAGCAAATATATAACATATACTTAACAACACTATAACATATTTAACTTAAATTGTTTGATGTATCCTGGCTATAGTGAACTTTTCCCCTGAGTTTAAAAATGTTGCGATTTTGATTCCCTATTAAAAAAATGAAAATTTTGCAGTCTATTTTTAAGGAAATATGTTTTTTTGACCCTCTATCTTTATGGAAATATGCTCTTTTGACCCTCTATCTTTAAGAAAATAAGCTCTTTTAACCTTTTATCTTTACATAAAGTTGCAATTTTGGCCCCCTATTTTGGGACATGTGGAAGTATTAAGTTGCAATTTTTTTAATAGGGATCAAAATCGCAACTTTTTGAAACTTAGGGGGGGATAGTGCACTTTAGCCATGTATCTTATCGGGAATAACTTAGTTCTAAGCTATGTGAGACATTTTTAAACATTTTCCTAATAAATAAATGTGAGACATTTTTAATGCTGTAAATCCGTTCTTGAAATGAACAATTTCTGTGATGCATAACTGAATTCAGAATCCTGAACAAAAAAAAGAAGACAATTCATGAAGATGTTAGAGAGAATCGAATATAAGACGACTTGAGAAGAACACTTCATACCAATCGGTGCAAGGCGGGTCACGAATGTCATGGTACCCTATCTAAAAAATTAGGATTAAAAAAAAGGAAGTTACCAAAATACCCCCGTGCAATGAAAACTTCATACTTGCTCTCTAGCACCCCCTCCCGCTTACCTCTTTCTGCTCTTTATACGGTCTGTCACTCTTTCTGAATCATCACCTCACTCTCTCAATCTCCGGCGACCTTGCATCCCTAACTCCGGCGAAGGCGACGGTGGCGGCACCTCTTCTCTTCTTGTCGCATCATCCCTTGAATTGATTCCCTTCAGGTTTGTTAGTTTGCACTTTGCACAGTTTGTTGTCAATAGTCATCTTCATTTGATTCTTTGTTTAGCTTAAAATTTGGGGAAAACATAGAACATAGAAATAATAAATTGAAGGATATTTAGTAATTGATATTGTGTGAAAGTGTGAGTTATTTGTCCCACATCTGATTGATAGAAAAGTAAAGGTTGAACATTGTAGAATTGGCGATGCGGGATGAACCTGAAACTGGGTTCCAGTGCCCAACTGCGCGCTAACCTAGACCCAACAATTGATAGATTTCGCATTTGTGAAATCGCACTTAACTCGACCATATTTCAATTTCATCATTTTCATTTTTATTGAATTTTTATTTTATGCTTGTTTTCCTTAATTTTTTTATATACTTCTAATTTGTGAGTAATCGAGGTTGTGTTATATACTTTATTTTTTCTGAGGAAAATTTCTGCTAAATACTTGGTTTTGGTGATTTTTCGGGACAATTCTCATATAGGAGTAATCATATGCATTTTTCTATTTATACTTTCAATCAAAACCAATGTACATTAAATGTAAATCTTCATCCAATTTGTGCTGATTAAACTCAATTATATTCGCGTAATTGTATTATTGTGTGAAGTTGAACTTTCCTAATTTTGATTGTTTTAAAGTTTGGTGATTTATGTTATTAGTAATTGTGTTTGAATTGTGCATTTTGTAGGAGTGATACAATGGTCAAAAATAAGAAAATTAATGCATTTTTCAAAAGGGAAGTTAACCGAAGAAGATGAAAATTCTATAGCTTCAACGTGGATACCTGTAAAGAACCCTTCCAATGATCAAACAGTTCAACCGGATGAGCAGCTTTGCAAGATTCTAATATTTTAGTTAGTATTTGTTGCTCTCCCATTATTTTGGGTACGATCTGCCATTGAACTGAATTACACTTAGCATATAACGTAGTAAATAATCTAGAGTTCCGTCAGTCTAATAGATGCACCTGCCAATGCTATGTCCCACCAACACAAACACTCTCACACATTCATCCATGTCCCAGTTCCACAAACTCAACCCTTTCAAATCTCCCATTCCCTCTATCATCACCAAATCTTCCACATCAAACACGGTCCACTCCTCCATCATCAATGAGCCCGGTTCGCTCAACCCACTCACCAACTTCACCACCCTTCTATCCTCCTGTGCCAAAACAAAAAACCTCCGTTTAGGTCAAACAATCCATGCTTCAATCCTCATCAATGGATTCTTGAACAAAACTTCTTCATTTCTGAATTCCCTCATCAACATGTACTCAAAATGCAACCAAATCCAAACCTCTCGTTTTTTATTCGACAATTCTTCAATCAAAGACGATGTTTCCTGGAATTCAATCATTTCTGCATATGCTAAGTTAGGTACTAAAACTAGTTACAGAGAGGTTTTTCATCTCGTAACTAGAATGCATCGATTTGGATATGCTTTCAGTGATTATACTTTAAGTGGTGTACTTAATGCCTGTTGTTTTTGTTTTGATGATAATTGTTTTTATGGGAGATTGATTCATGGATTTGGAATTAAGCTTGGTTTGGATTTGAATGTTGTTGTTGGAACTGCTTTACTTGATATGTACGCGAAAAATGATTGTTTAAGGGATGCGGTTGGGGTTTTTGAGTGGTTTGATTTGAAGAATAAGAATGATTTTATGTATAATGCTATGATTGCTGGGTTTTTGAGAGGGGGTTTGTGTTGTGGAAATGCACGGGAGGCGATTAGGGTTTTTAATGAGATGAGGAGGATGGGAGTGAAATGTTCAAAGTTTACGTTTTCGAGTATTGTTAAGGCTTCTGTTGGCGTTGGTGATTTTGAGGTTGGGAAGCTGATTCATGGGCAGGTTTTGAAGAATGGTTTACAGGGTGATGAGTTTGTTGGGAGTTCTTTGGTGGATTTGTATTCGTTTTTTGGTGATGTTGACGATGGATTGAGGTGTTTTGAGATGACACGTAAATTGGATGTTGTTTCGTGGACGTCGGCGATTGCGGGTTGTGTAAAAAACGGACAGTTTGAAAAGGCTTTGTCTTTGTTCTATCGATTTTTGGCCGATGGGAGGAAACTGGATGAGTTTATTGTATCAAGTGTGATGGGTGCTTGTGCAGATATGGCTGCAGCAAGGACTGGAGGACAGATTCAGGGTTATGCATTAAAATTTGGTGTTGCGGATTTTACCATTGTTAAAAACTCACAGATTTGCATGTATGCGAAATCCGGGGACATTGATTCCGCTCGGATCACCTTTCAAGAGACAGAGAAACCTGATGTTGTGTCCTGGTCTGTGATGATTTGTAGTTATGCACAACACGGTTTTGCAAAGGAAGCTCTTAGACTTTTTGAGTTGATGACTGTCTCTGGAATTGAGCCTAACCAGATCACATTACTTGGGGTCTTAACTGCTTGTAGCCATGGAGGCCTCGTTGACGAAGGATTGAGATATCATGAAACCATGAAGAAAGATTATGCCATAGCAGCTAACGTAAAGCACAGTGCTTGCATTGTTGATCTTTTAGGACGTGCAGGAAGGCTAGAGGAAGCTCAGAGATTTATTTATGATTCTGGTTTTGTAGACGACCCGGTACTGTGGCGTGCCTTGCTCGGTGCTTGCAAGGTCCATAAGGACACTGAAATGGGAAAATGTATTGCTGACAAAGTAATTGAGCTTGAACCTCATAAAGCTGCGTCTTATGTGCTTCTTTACAACTTGTACAATGACGTGGGTAAAAAGAAATGTGCTTCAGAGGTTCGGAAGCTCATGCAGGATCGAGGAGTTAAAAAGGAACCTGGTATAAGTTGGATTGAGGTAGGAAATAATGTTCATACATTTTTGGTGGACGATTGTTCTCATCCAATAAGTGAATTGATTTATTCAAGGTTGGGAGAATTGTTGGCGAAAATAAAAGAAATTAGCTTTGACAATGAGAAGCTTCCTTTGGGTATCTCTGAAACTGAATGCAGTGGTACTCAGAATGAGCCACCATAGTGAAAAGTTAGCCGTAACTTTTGGAATAATATCTTTACCACAATCAGCACCAGTGAGGGTGATGAAGAACTTGAGGGTTTGCTCTGATTGTCATACAACGGTGAAACTCATCTCCAAGGTTGAGAAGAGAGAAATAATTCTCCAAGATGCCATTCGTTTCCATCATTTCAAAGATGGTTTATGTTCTTGTAAAGATTACTGGTAACACAAAGATCAGTTCCTTTTGATAGCATATTTTCGACAAAATCAACTCCCCCTTGTGATCATATGTGGGCTTGGAAACATGATACTTTACTACATGAATAGAAGGAACGACAGCATTGCCAAGCTCCTAGGCCAACAGTCTCTTATCTCTTCTGTTTTGCAAAATGAGTGGTAACTAAAAGCAATTATTTCTTGATGAGGCGTGTATGTGTACATTACAATTGCTCTCATACAAGTATGTGATATAGAAGAATATCTGCTAAAAGGTTTTAAGAACAGAACCGAGGTACTGAAGATGCTCATTACTAATGTAAGTTCTGCTTCTCTTGCTTTTTGTTTCTTGAACGACGGTTCTTACGTGATGACCTACATGGAATGACATGGCATAGACGCTCCTTAAGTGGGAACAAAGCAAGCAAATTTCTTTGGAATAATTGTGTGCCTATAAATACACATGCTGTGAGCAAGGGAAAGACACCGAATTTTTGAGAAAGATATAAGCATACATCAAAGCAAAATTCACAAAAGATCTCTCATTTTTATTCTTTAGTTTCAAGTGTTCTAAAAATTGCTCTTTTTTATCCTCTCCATTTCATCCATTTGGAGAGATATAGACACAAAAAAATTTCGAAAAACTAAAAAGTAATTAATGATGGTGGAACCCACTATCTATTTTATGTGTCTATCTCTCTCCAAATTGCATCCTCCATTTATTATATCAAATGGAGAGGATCTTTGAATCTAAAAAGAATTTAGGTCATTAATTACATTTTAATTTCAATTTGAGTTCAGTGTGGTAATTCAACTTCCAAAAGAATAGATATCTGCATCAGCTACGATATTATGACTTTATTACGGGCATGTAGTAAACTAACTCATTAACAAATTTGAATAAAAAATTGATGTTTTTTTTGTCAAGTAGTTCAGTGGCTAGAATTCACCTTTTTCAAGGTGAATAAGTGGGGCGTCTGGGGTTCGAACCCCGCCCCTACATATAATAATGCATGTCCCTGCCAAAAAAAAATTGCACGTTTTATATAGTATAAATATCTCTGCTGACATTGCACGTCTTATTTATCATTATGAATATGAATTGGTTGTAGCGATATCATTAATTGCATATTTGTATCTATTAATTTTAAGTATTACAAATATCAATTTAATTTATCCGTGTGTACTTGTTAAGTTGTTTATTTCGTGTCAAAGGTGGATTTTATCTATGGATATTTGTATCTATGGATTTTTTGGCATCCCTAATTACTACTATTACTTTTAATTTTTTCCCTTCATATGTCTATTATTACTATTATATTCATTTTATCTTTTTATTTAATTATATACTTTGTGTTCTTTTTTAACAACTAATTGCTAATATGTGTCATTCAAAAAATCCTTTATTTTAACGACAAAACTTATGTGCATTTTCTTTTCATGCTTTTCGTGTGGTTCATCATATAATTCAAATTTATTTTGTGATTATAACAAACTCTGAAAAAATTGTGGATTTGAGAAATCATAGTTAGTTGTGAGAACTTTATGTGAATTACCACACACATAAATTTTATCCTTATTTTAACTCTAGCAAAAAACTTATGTGCCTTTTATTTTATGTGCATTTCATATGGTTCCTAAATAAACTCATGAAAAGTATGTTTTTAACCAAGAATCATATGAATAAACTCATAAATTCACATGAGTTATTCCCTTATTTTGAACTATTTATTTGTTTCTCAGCTTCCTCCTTCATTAAATTTGATTTTAAATTATGTTTCATTTAACATAAATTTTGTCAAATTTAATATATAATTCATTCATTTTTAAATATTAAATTGCTAAAGGAGTTTTGGTTTGGTCCCCTTCTTCCTTTTGTATTCTCTTTTTGTTAGTATATCTTTTGAGGGTGTTTAGCTTGCTCTCTAAACCCTTTTTTCTTTTAAAAAAAGGGTTAAATAAGTTTTTCGTCCTTATAAATATAGCAAATTTTGATTTTAGTCCCTAAAAAATTAAACTGGATGTTTTCATCCTCACAAATTTTTTTATTTTGTTTTTCGTCCTTAATGATCATTTTATGTTCATATAAATGGCAAAATTATAACTCTTTTATGTTCAAATTGCATCCATGTTATGTCCATTTATTATATTCGACATTTATATATTCATATTATGTTCAAAAAAATGTCAAAAACACGTTAAAATTATAATCATTAAGGACCAAAAACAAAATAAATTTTTTTGTGAGGATGAAAACATTCAGTTTAATTTTATAGGGACTAAAATCAAAATTCGTTATATTTATAGGGACGAAAAACTTATTTAACCCTAAAAAAAATATAGATAAAGAAAATTTTAGATGATTATTTATTAAATTATTTATTGCAATCAATTTTATATATTTATAAGGAAATAATTTTGTTTGCCTATATGTACTGATTATTTTTATTCTAAACACAAACTGGTGATAATCAACTTATATAACTAGAATTTATTTATTTTATAAGTAGTTTTTTTAAATAAAAAACTAATTATCCGGCTTAATAATCGACTAATTTGAGGGGTTCAGTTCCACCGTCTATTTACGGGTACGTAGATATTAATAATTCATTCAATAAATTATGGGTTATATCACCACTAAAAAAATATGTGTTGTAATATGAGCAATTTTTTCTTTTATTACTTTCAAAATATATAAATTTTCAATAAATATTATACATACTAGCGAAAAGTATTTGATACTCACATGCTCATCTTTCTGCTATTGCATTAACGAGTATAGACTCCAAGTCTTGTTTTGGAAATATTTTTATAAATAAACTAGTTTAGAGACTTTTATTCGATATTTAAGTTAATAATTATATTAATGTAAAAGTTCGTTATGAAATATTGTTAAAATATAAGTGAAACTATTGTGCTCTTTCTTATAAAAGTTATTAATTTAATAAATTTGTTTGATTAAAATTAGTGTTTTAAATAAATTATAATTAATATATTCTAATTTTTCGAATTTTTATTTAGAATATACTAAAAAGTTAATAAATTTAACTTATTGATTTGTTATATATATATATATATATATATATATATATATTAATATATATATATATATATATTAATATCATGGGTATGACTTTTGTAATAAGTTATAATTATTAATGACAAATATTTATCCAATTTCTTTTATGTATCAGTGTTAAATATTATCTTGTTTTTTTTTTATATTTATCATCAATGAATTGAAAACTAATTATTACATGCCGGTTGAATATTTACTTCTACTTTATCTCTGTTTATGAATCATATGTTCAATCCTCAAAAACTACATTTTTTTCATATAATGTCACAATGAGATGCTTCAATAATTGTTCCCTCCTCACCTCCTCACGATAGTTTGAGGTTAATAATTTCCCATTGTATTAACACATGTGGAGCCTAACACATGATAGAAAAGACAATGAGCACATGATAGGAAAGACAATGAGCACATAATACAGAGAAATAACATGTTCATTAATCAACTAAGTTTGAGTTATATTAGGAGGTTATATTATTTCATCTCCTTTAGATAAACTAGCAATATATTGATGTGCTCACCAGGTTCATTCTACCTGTAAATCATGTATTCATTAATTTTAAGTAAATCAAATATTAGTTTATGTTATATATGTGTACTTGTTAACCTCGGTCACCACAAAACATAGATTCATTTATTTTATAATTAGGTTAATGGCTTTTACCCCTGTAATATGGGAATTTTGGCATACCTTTGTAATATTATTTTTTTTGTTAGAAATTCCCTGTTGAAACTAAAAATTCTTTAATTTTGGATCCTGAGAGCATATGAGGTCACTTTGCTGATGTGACATGCTAAATTTATAAATAATTTTAGTTTTTATTTTTTTTAATATCCACTTGGATTAAAACATTAACATGTCAACAAAACAAAATAAAAGTAAAACAAAAATCAATTAAAAAACTAAAATTAAAAAAAAGCCAATTAATTTTCCTTTCATCTCTTCTCCCTTCTGGTGGCCACCATCCTCTCCCTCCCTTCCATGTCCTTTCTCTTTGTTCTTCATCTCCATCAACGCCTCCATAAAAACCACTAACACCTTTAAATATACCTCTAATTTCCCTTCCATTTCTTCTCACAATAACAAAATCAAATCAAACCAATATACCTATTCTCATTCAAATAAGAGAAAACAAACATAGATGATGTTTGAGATAGATATATTTCACACACATTCCAAAATTCAATATCAATCTCATTCTCAATAAATTCAAACTTAAAAACTTCAGTACCCTCAAAGAACTGGAACAATCTTTGGCTTGAAACAGACTCCATGTTGGTTGTCAGAGCTTTCATGGATGCTCGTGAGGTTCCTTGTACTGTAAGAAGCAGATGGACCAACTGTCTTACCTTAATTTCTAGAATGAATTTTGTGGTTACTCATATATTTAGAGAGAAGGCAATGCATGTGATGTTGCATTAGCAAACATTGGGTTTTCTTTGAATTCTTTTTATACTAATATACCATCCCGTTGGAAGTTAGGGGTGATTATGTTAAAAATAGGCTTGGTTGGCCTAATTTTAGGGTTACTCACTCTTGAGAAGGTTTTGGCTTCCCTTTTTTGTAACAATCTTCTTTTGATGCATTTTCGGTGATGCACAATGCTACACACCTTGTTTAAAAAAAACACTTCATTATAGGACGATGTTAGACTTATATAGATCATGGTATATTTGGAAATAATGAAAATAACTAATTTGGAAGTTTCATTGTTTCCAACAAATGTACGCAATCGTTGACTTCAAGAGTCTATCATCTCTTCGCTAGGGGTTAACAATCGCCCCTACAATATAATTGAGTAAGTCAACATCTTTATCGATGATGTAGCTCTTCAGTTTTAAAAAGCCAGAGGTGATTATTTTTTTTCCGAAGAGAGTCAGAGGTAATTTTTATTGATGTTACTATTGGAGTATGCTATTTATTTATTTATTTTTTAATGACAAATGTTAGTAGTGAGTTGTTAGATTAATATTTATTCCTTTGTTCGGGGGTTTGAGCCGATAACCTCCAACTCCTTATTCCTTAGCTCAAACCAATTGAGTTGAGCTACCAAGTATGCATGTAATTTTCAATTTTTAAGTTGACTAACTTTTAAACATTTAATTGTTTTCTTTAACGTTTTTCTTTATTTTTGAAAAAGATTAATGAACTTCTGAATTTTTTCTGCACCAACTGTGAAATAATGATGTGCATATTCAGAAAAATTTGATACCAACATCACAACAATTTAAGAGTCATAGTCATACTAAATCCATAGTATTCATAAACCCGTTGCCTTCCAAATTACAGGAAAACCCAACCACACAAGTACATGTGAATCTTGAAAACAACCTTGAATAGATACTCTAGCAAGCCTTCATACGCCTGGATGTAAATTTCAACGACAGATACATTCTATCGAGCCTCTAGCAAAGACACTGAAGCTTCATATATAGATGGAGATCCTATGCTATTTGTATCATCTCCTCCTGCATAGAAGCCAGGTTTACTTGGTTTGGGGAGTGAATTTTCACTCCTTAACATAAAAACCACAGTTGACATGTTAGGCCTATTTTCTGGTTTCTGTTGTACACACAATAGACCGACATGAATAAATCTTATAATTTTTGAAGATATGACATTATCGTATAATATGTCAGCAAGTAACTCCTCTGGCCTTTCCTCAATCCACAGTCTCCATGCCTAAAATGACATCAAAGTTACAGCAAGAGTAAGCTCAATCCTTACTCAATTTTCATTTGATGTAAAGATAATTGATATATCCATTTTGTAAAGTTATGTGTGGAGTTTACTTTCAAATATTCGTCGCAATATGAATGAGTATTATTTTAGAATTTTTTACCTTCCAGAATATTTATTCAGACAAAATAAAGATATAAGGAAAGCAACCATAAATAATGCATGACCAGATAGAAGAATATATACACTTAAAACTTACATGACCAAGAAGGTTTAGATGATGTTGAGGATCAGAAAATCCACGATTCTTCCTGCCGCTAATTATCTCAAGTACAACGACTCCAAAGCTAAAAACATCAGATTTTATTGAGAAAGATCCATGCACTGCATATTCTGGAGGCATATACCCACTGCAAGGAAAAACAATGAAGTTTGGAAAAATATTTATTAAAAGGGATTTAAATAACTTTTCAGTACCTGTAAGATACAATACTAGTAACATATTTCAAAGACTAACACCAAAATAATGACAAACAAAAACTCTATCCTATATTTTAGGAACTCAACTGATAAAAATGTTTCATAGTTAACGAAAACCGAAAATGATGTATATTAGAGAGGCTAAAGAGTTATTTGTATTACTATGTTCCCATCACTCTATTTGTATTAGCTTCAGCTTGGTCTCCCATAAATGATCTGGCTAAACCAAAATCTGATATCTTTGGGATCATATCAATATCAAGAAGAATATTGCTTGTCTTGAGATCTCTATGTATGATCCTTAGTGTAGAATCTTGATGGAGATACAGCAGCCCACGAGCAATCCCATCAATAATTTCCAAGCGCTTTGTCCAATCGAGTGATTTACTTCGTGTAGTATCTAACAAATGACAAGTTAGCATGAGAACTACGTTCTGGCAAGAGTAAAACTGAGAGCAATAATTTGGTTGGTGTGAAAGGTCAAACCAAAAATAAAGTAATCCAAGCTTCTGTTGGGCATGAATTCGTAGATCAACAATTTTTCATCTTGGTGAATAGAACAACCAAGAAGTTTTACAAGATTTCGGTGTTGAAGTGTTGCCATCAAGTTTACTTCATTTTTGAACTCCTCGGATCCTTGTCCCGATGTTTTAGAAAGCCTCTTAACAGCAATCTCTTGGCCATCTACCATTAAGCCCTAGTAATGTTTCTGAAAATTTTAGTACTTATAGGACTTGGTGAAATAAAAGGATAAATTAACTTGGTAACCAAGACATTACCTTGTACACTGGTCCAAAACCACCTTCTCCTAACTTATTTGTATCAGAGAAGTTATCGGTTGCATTATTGATGGTGAAAAAATCAAATATTGTTGCCAAGTCAACATCTTCCTTTTCTTTCCTGTCCTTCCAATGGAATAACTTCTTTATATACCCTGAAGTAACAATTTAAGTGGTTTAATGTTAACAAAGTAAAAGGACACATCAATCAAACATCAAAATTCATTGCAAGGGGTAACTATTTGAGTACTATTTATGCAAACCATAAATATTTGCATACCAAGCTTCTTTCTAGATGCTGATGTGACCAAAACAACAACCGTTAATACGATAATGAATGCTGCAACTCCTGCAAGAGTCCCAGCACGCTTCAAGTTCCTCCTATTCTTTTTACGATCTGAAGTTTGAAGTAAAGGTGAGTCAACTAGCAGGCATATAAGCTTACTAAAAAGAAGGAAAAAGGAATTTACAGAGAAAAATACAACTTCCATTTGGAAAAAGGCATATATACTTAATAGTGAAAAGAGAATGCATTAGTGCCACATAATTTATTGTTTTAAACAGTTCTGAATCATATCAAGCCAAATGCTGAAATATATATTTTTATTCTATATATCTATCTAATAAGGCAAATGATGTAGCAGGAAATGAAAATACCAAGTTCTGAAGATGCGAGTCGTATGTAAATGTCTTGTCCTACGTCTGGATGTTTTCTCATGTCCACGATATTGTCAAACCAAAGTAAGCAGCCACTCCCACCATCTCTGATATTTAAATTTGCATATGCGGTGCAAGAACAGTTTTTCAAACACACTGTCTTACATTCCTCAAGGCTCAAGCTCTTGTTATACCACGATGATGATGTATCTGGCAACTTCATGTTTGGGTACTTCAAAAAGTCATCACCATTGAGACAATTCAATTTTGTTCTCCTGAGACACCCACCAGACCAATCCGATGACTCCCACTGTAGTTGAAATTTTGGCATGAAACCTTCCAAACATTCACATACTGGAAAGTCATTAATATCGCATTTAGAGTTGATACCACACAAGGCATAATCATCACACTGGTCGGCAGGACGAGAAGATATAGCCTTCCAAATTTGTGTGCTATCTGACCATAGAAAACGTTGTGAATTTCCGTATGGATCTAGTATCATTCTAGCAATAATTGACCTGTTCACGGTTTGGTATTGATAAGAGAATTCTTTGTCAGCAAAGACTACTGTGAAATTCATGACTTTATTTGTTACTTGCCAATGCCATGAAACACTACTGAAAAGAAATCCATTCCATGGTCCTCCTCGATACAAAACTGTTGCTCCCTTTACTGTAACCAGTTGAGGAAAACCATGCATATCTATCCTATATGAACACTCACCTTCAGCAGGATCTTGAGGGCTTTTCCAAGATGTGAGATATCTATATGGACCAGTAACTAAATTACTTTTCAGCTTCATTCCAGGAAGGAAAGTGTTACCGGGATAGTCGAAACTTTCCCACAGGAAGTTCTGAGAGTTGTTTGCATCTTTCAGTACAAGATTTCCCGAATCCAAAAGCTGAACAACTGATTTCACTACAATTCTTGTTGAATTGGAGGACCAGATAATGCCTTTGGAGCCATCCACAATAACAAAACTTCCTTGATCGTTAAGTTTCAGCATTGCTGTTGAGTTATCTACAGGAGTATTTCTATTGGCCACCCACACAATAGTCCTTGGCGATATGTTCTTGTACCATATACCGAAGTATTGACGTTGTGGATCTCCAAAGTTGAAAAATCCTGCTTCATACATTCCAGCTGCAGAAACAAGTGTATCACCATATTTCATAAACTGATTTGGAGCAATAGTAGTAAAAGTGTTTTGTGTAGAGAAAGTGGGCATGGTGCAAAAGAAGAAAGAAAATACCATTAGCATTAGCCCCTTGTTATTGTTCTCCATTGTGTTTGTGTTGATTTGTCCTCATCATTTTCATTTTATCAAATTCCAAATTTAGTTGACATTCCTTAATCCAAGACTTCCCATGTGTGTACACACCATTAGCATCTTATTATAATTGTATTGCGTGTGTATAAAATTTATGCAAAATGCTAATTTATATATGCAGTAACTGTAATAGTTTGAGCTATTATATTTGGTCACCTCTTATTACTTTTCATATATCTATTATATAATTCATTTTCTCTCAATCTCTCTTTTCTTATCGCATCAACAATCTATCACATCTATCCTTTTATATTACTCTCTTTGTTTCTTTCTCTTTCTAGTGGTAGAATTGTTATGAGTGTTCACAAATTATTTTCCAAAGAGTTTTTACAATAATAAATCAGGCAATAGTCATTTTAGTCTCTGGATGTGTAACGATAGTCACAATGATCCCCCAATATATCAAAATTCCAAAATAGTCATCAATTGTACATTTTGTTAGTCAAATTAGTCCCTAACGTGAAAATAATCTCTCAAAATTGACATTAACTTCTTTTTATATAAGAACTGATATAACAGTAAATAATAACTTATAGGGATTGATACAACAGTAAGTAAGTATATTGAGAGACTAATATGACAATATTAATTAAACATTTTAATGTAAGAGAGTATTTTGACTAATATAGTGCACAATCAAAGACTATTTTGAAAGGCTTTTATATATGTTTAGTCCCTGCAAATAGGGGTCATTTAAAATTTGGTCCCTGAATTTGCTGATCCTTTTTTGTTTTTTGCCATTGCAAAATTTAATCATTTAAAATTTAGTCCCTCAACCCAATTAATCACTGCCACATCACTGATTAGCTGACGTGGCAAACTGAACAAATTTTGGTTTGAACAGACGAAAATACTCCTGAAGGTCTTCGCCAAATGCAAAATGACACATTTACCCTTAGTTCTTCATCTCTACCACATAGTTAGTTCTTAGGTTTTCACAATGGAAAAAGATACATATACACACTTCCATGTACACCCCCATGTGGCAAGGCTATTTTGGTAATTTCACATAGCTTTCTCTTTCCCTTTCTTCTCTCCCACTCTGCCTCTCACTCACCCGACCTCCCTTTCTTCTCTCTCTCACTTTGCCTCTCACTCATCCGCCACCACCACTGGCCGCGGTTGCCGTCGCCGCCACCGACCTCTCACTCCCCCCTCATCAAAACTAACTCTCCTTGCCCCCATCCTCTCTTTCTCTGCAATTCTCTCTTTTTGTATCTGGCCTTTTTCCTTTCTTCATTTTCTCTGAGAAGAATAAATCTAAAAACAACAGATCTGATGAGCAAGTGAGATGAGTTCGTTATGGTGGTGGAGATGAGTTTTGACACTGGTGAGAGGAAAACAACGGTGAATGTCCGCCGGTGGCGGTGGCCGGAGAGAGGGATACAACATGATTGGATGAGATTCTAAATATGTGAGTTACTAAAATTATCTGATAAATTTGATGATTCTGTTGTCACTGATAAACATTGCGTCTAAATCATTGTCCATATCAAAATTGTGCCTTCAAAGTCTTCACAGATCCAGAATTAGAAACTTCAACTTGGGTAACAGAGAACAACTTTAAGTTAGCACACAATGAACACTCTTTTTTTAATTGCTAGAGTTTGATTTATCATGAAAGAATTCCAATGACGATAACAAAATAAAATAAGGAAGAAAAGAAGAAGAAAAAACAGTTCAATAGGTATTATTGAAATGGCAGATAATTTTTATTCTTTTTTTTAGCTGGCAGTCTTTTAAATATTTTATGTATTTTTTTGACAAGTGGAGGGGTGTACACAAGAGGTATGCCACATAGGGTGGTTTGTGTATCACCACTCTTTCACAATCAGCAACAACAGTGCAACAGTGACATACAAAGATCTTAAAAGTATAGTTGATTTCTTATAAAAGTTTTGCAAGAAAAAACTATTTGACCTCCTAGTTTCAGAATCAAAATCCTTTATCTTCCTATTTTTAAACTGCACTGACCGATGCCAAATCCTCTTCTCAGATCCAAATTCAATCTGACGGTGGCTGACGGGAACGCGAACAACGGTAACGGTATGGTGACGAAAGAGAGTCGTATGAGAGGTGGAGTGAGAGGTCAGAATCACTCTTTTTTGTTTGTGCGTGTTGATTCTTGTGCGAATTCTTGTGATTATGGGTTCTTTGTTTATTTGTTTCTTCGCATAGCCAGGGAATTCTTATGCGAATTCGGACTTAGTTTGTGATTGGAAGGGAAAATCAGAAATGTGGAACGATTGTTGTTGTTGTTCCCATGGTGATGATTGAAAATTGTTGTGTGAAGTTTGGATCTAATAATTGCGTGAAGTTACTGTTGTTGTTGTTGTTCCCAACTGTTGTTCTTTGATTGTTTTGTGACTCTTGTTGTTGATGGTGCAGTTGGTGGTGGTGGAAGAGAAGGAAGAGGAACAGTTAGTGGTGGTGGAAGAGAAAGAAGGTGCGTCGGTACAAAGAAAGAAGATAAAGGTTTTAAGGGCATTTTCGTCAGCACACCCCCTAATTTGCTGACTTAGACAGCTACATCATCAAATTACTGACGTGGCAGTAATTAAGTGGGGAGAGAGACAAAATTTTAAATGATTAAATTTTGCAGTGGAAAAAAAAAGGATTAGCAAATTCAGAGACCAAATTTTAAATGACCTATATTTGCAGGGACTAAACATATATAAAAGCCTTTTAAAATATCAATATATTGAAGGACTATTGTGACTACTCATTACACATCCAAAAACAAAATTGATTATTACTCCATAATAAATTATAGACTTAAATGCAATTTTGATCCCCCTATTTTTAATCTTGTTAAGTTTTGATACCCCATTTTCTAGGTCAAATACCACTTTTTATCCTTTTAGTTTCACAGAATTCCCAAGTTGTTGTCAGTCTCCATTTAACTGATGTTGATGTAGGTGTTAAGTTGTTGACTTGGATCAAAATGTTGCCTTTTAAAAGCTCGAGGGCGTCAAAACGCTACGTTTAATGGTCACAAATGATCATTTATAGTGCTAGAAAGACAACTATTTACAACAACAAATGTCTTTCTAGCACCATTAAACGACATTTATAGTGCTAGAATGATCATATGTGACGATTAAACGTAACATTTTGGCACCCTGGAGCTTTTAAAAGGTATCGTTTTGATCCAAGTAAACAACTTAACGGCTACATCAACATCAGTTAATTATTAACTGACAACGGAGGTAACAGTGAAATATTTTATCAACTAAAATGACTTATTTCAAATTTTTGAAACTTAAAAGACTAACTTAAAAATTCTGTCAAACTAAAAGAACCAAACGTGGTATTTGACCCATTTTCTAATACCAACTTTTTGGTCCCCCTAATTAAAAAAAATCAACAAAAAATTTTGGTCACCCTCTCTTTAGATGATGTGACGCGTTAATTAATGACGTGAATCTTATATGAAATTGCTTACATGATATCAATATCATCATTCAACATCTGATTTCTATGTCATTAATATTAAAAAATTTAATCATTAGAATTTTAAAAAAAATCTAAAAATTCAATATCTATGTAATTAAAGAACCTAACTTGTAAAATCCCCAAATTGAATCAGCCCTCCATTCTTTTTTCTCTCCAAATTAAATCCTCATCCTTATTCCGTTATTCCTAGCTCTTGAATCCCCAAATTGTTCAAGAATATTTCCCTGCTCTTAATCTTCACATCTTTGTCACATGACTTCTTCAAGTAAACGGGTTGCAGCACAATAGCCCCAAAATGCCCTACCAATCCATAAAACAGCGAAACAATTTATTAGAGGGTTTGTTATGTTTAGATCAACCCCAAAAATGCCTTCGAGCTCTTAATTAGAGACATTGAAATTGGACACAGAGATTGAGCTGACTCAAAAGCAATGTTCACGGGGAATCATGATCGTTGTTTTTAGTAAACTTGTAACAAACATATTCATATATATTTTGTGGAATGGAAAAGATGTGGTTTATTTTGCTTGTGTGTACAATGTCCGCCAGAGAGATCCCTTATCCCCCCTTCTATTTTTAACAAACTAGCGATGATTACTATTAATGTAGAAAGAGTTAGATGATGTTTCAATTTGGGGAGGAAGAAGAATTTGGGGCTGATTCAATTTGAGGATTTTATAAGTTAGGGTTCATCAATTACATAGATATTTGATTTTCAATTATTTTTTTAAATTCTAATAATTAAATTTTAATATTAATGACATGGAAATGAGATGTTTAATGATGGTGTCATGTAAAGAATAATATATAAAATCTACATCATTAATGAGTGTGTCACATCATTGAAAGAGGAGGAGACAGTAAATTTTCATTGACTTTCTAAATAGCATGCCTAAAAAATTGATTTTAGAAAATGGGGTATCAAAAGTTAACAAGATTAAAAATAGGGGAATCAAAATTGCATTTAAACTTAAATTATAATCGTTAGATTCGTCATTTGTTTGACTTTTTTTGGTTACAACTTTTAAAGGGACAAATTAAGGGGGGTGTATTGGATTGAGATTTTGAAAGACTATTTTGGTAGAAAAAGTCTGAGATTTTAAAAGACTTTGTAAGATTGTATTGATTTTATGAGATTTTAAAAGATTTTTTTTAAAAGACTTTTTACAATCAAGATTTATAACACATATTTTAATGGATTTATAATACAGATTTTAATGAATTTCAATGGACTTTATGGTATTTTAGGATTTCAAATGATTCAATGAATTTTTACCAATGAAGTGATTGTTGCTTTTTCGTTAAAAAAATGGTAAAAAAATTATAGCAAAGTGATTAGTTTTGACATTGAGTCGAGGAAGGATAATTTGATCTACATTTTGTTTGTCTAGCGACTCATTGACATCACGCAATCCCAACCCCCTATTTATAGCATCCACTAGGAGTAGCAACAACTTATGATTATCCGTGGACCAAGGGACATAACTATCTTTGTCTTTACAATTTTCTCTGTTATTTTCTTGTTGTGAATCTCGCATTTGATCACTAATATATATAAGGAACAAACTAATTTTTTTCTTTTTTGACAAAACAACGAACCAACTATTTATTTCACAAGAACAATTGTTGTTTCCTAATTGTCAAAATATAGTGACTATATGAAAAAAAATTGGAAAATTAAACAAGCTTGTTAAACTATTAAGAGGCTAAAAAAAGCAATGAATTTCTGTTAAAATTAAACAAATCGGAAAATGAAAAATAGGCTAAAAAAACAAGAAATTGAAATGAAAAAAAACATGGCGTAGAGAAAAATTGGACAAAAAAAACAACAAATCATAAAAAAAAAATCAGTACAAAAACAAGAAATTGGAAACAAAAAACATGGCATAGAAAAAGACAAGAAATCATACAAGAGAACAAAATCGGTACAAAAAACAAGAAATTATAACAAATATATATAGACTTTTGATGAATTTAACAAAGAGAAAGAAAGAATCCTTAAAAAAAAAAACAAAGAGAAAGAGAAAGAAGAAGAAATCTGGAATGGACAAGATGATGGCAAACAAGGGTTTGGAAGAGAATGACAAAACCTCAAGGGTTTGTGTGAGATTGTTTGATGGGAGTAGTATTTATATTTTTGAATAAAAAGTCTCACAAAATCCACTTCATCCAAGAATCCATCAAAATCTATAGACTTTTGAATACCAAGAGACAATTTACAGGTCATGAGAAATCTCAATTGAATACCAGCGGAATTGGTTGCCCTGAAAAAAAAGTCATGATTGTCTTAATTGAATACCACAAGATTGATTTATATTTTATAAAAGTCTTGATTGAATACCACCAGACTTTTTTATTTTAAAAAAGTCTTTTAAAATCCTTTGAAATCACAATTCAATACACCCCCTAAAATTATGTAGTGTGGTTACAGTTATTTTTATTGGAGAGACTTCTATTGCGAATCTTTCAAGTATGAAGTACTAATCCACTCTATAATGTTTTGAATTGTTATCAACACTAAAGCTAAATTTATGGAATAGTAAACTTATAAGTGATAATATGGAAGAGTGAACTTCTAAGTGATAAATTTGTAAGATTGTTTCCTTTATGACTCTTGTGTTCTTCCATTATACTCTATTCAGTTACATTTATAAGCAAAAAACTATTTTTAAAGTTGATTTATAAGCAAAAAGATTGCTTATTAGATTTATTGAATATTCAATGAATCTAAAAAACAGTTTTTTGCTTCCTTAAAAAAAATAGTTGTTTGCTTATAAATATAACCGGAAAAAGTATGCATTGTATAGGTCCCACCAAATTAGTTTTTACTTATATTATATTTAATAAAAACTTTTAATTTAACGTTTAGATTGATAAAAATATAATATTTATCATGAACTTTTTGTTTTACAAAATATATTTATAATGATCCTCCAAAAATAAAAAATTTATAATGAGTTTTTCTTGACAAATAACTCCTCATGAAAGTAGCTTGATCTCTCCTAAAAAAGATATCTTATCACTGAATTTTTGAAAAATTGGATTTCGGCCCAACCTTTTCTTTATGTTTTTCACTATTTTTTAATTCTTTTAAGCTATCTATTCCCAAATTATATTTTGGGTTAATCTATATTATTGACCATGTAATATGAGCGATCCGGCCAACAATGGATTGATTTAAGTGATAAGGGATTTGAATCTCTTAAACAAGTAGTTTAGGATTTGATTTCTGATGCGTATGGAAAAAAAATTGAGAGGGGAGGTCCCACTTTGTGTGTCCACAATTCTCCGATGGAGATAAATGTGGTGGAATCTTTGTATTAATATTACGGTAACCATTAAAAATTAGTGAAATTCATATTTCATCTATGTAGAAACAGAAGTTTAGATTACACCTAGATGTAATATCATATTCTCTAAATTTCATCCCTTGTTTGACCTTGCCATTGTAATTTGATGACGTGGGTAAATGACTTGAATTAATTTTTTATTTTATTAATGTCCATGTGACACTTAAAATAAATAAGCTTAATTTAGAAAAGCAAACTTGTTTTCACAGTAAACCATGGTTATTTGAAAGTTAATTTTTATACTCTAAATTATAAAATCAATAACAAAATATTTAAATTTAATTATTATTGACATTTAAATTATAAAGAAATGAATTTATTTTTCTAAAATGGTGGTTCAAAATTAGTATATATCATAAAAATATTTATTTATGTTAAAATGAATTAAAGTATAGTGCATATTGAATTAGAGGAATGCTAGCAACACTCACTTTTCAACACTCTTTCAAACACTCACTCTTTTATTGAGGGAAGGGGAATAGTATTTAATGATGTTTACCTTCAGATATAATAGTATTTAATGATGTTTTCATTCAAATAACATTGAATCTTTTTGCTTTAATGCTTTTTGTTTCAATTTTGGGGTCGAACCTAGAAAACTCATTGTGACATGTATTTTTAAAACCCTAAGCATTTTAATTTTGGATTTTTTAAGTTTTGATTTTGAAGAAGATGAAGTGAATAAAATGTTTATTAAGGAGCTACTACAAATCTTTTGACGTAAAAAAAATGGAGCTAATACAAGATCTTTATTGGTAAGTCTTTGGTTTCACTTTTAGATGCTTTAGAAGTAAAAAACTTCTCTCTGACTTCTCTCTAGACAAAACTGCTTGCTTTCTCCCCTTTATCCAAATCCGGCCGGCCAGATGTAGATCTATTACCATGGTGGTGCGATGAGACTATGTCTCCGCACCACCGTACTCACCCCCTCATGGGGGTTCTCCGTTTGTGTTCGTGGTGGCTCTCCGTAGAGGAGTTGACAGTAGTGGGGGAGATGTCTATGTTTTCGATCCAGGTTCTCAGTTCCGATCCCTGTGATGCTTCAGCCGTTCGGATTCCGATCCCTGACCTCTCTTCTCGCCGTCTGTAGGTGGCTTTTATTCTCGCAGCAGCGGTGGAGGGTTATTATGATACGTGGGGGGTTTAAGTGGTGGTTGTTAGGGTGGTGCTGAAGCAGAGTTTTGGTGGTGGTGAGTGTGGTGGTTAGGGGTGGTTGTGAGGTTAGATTCGGTGGCATGGGTGAGTGGTTCCGTTGGAGTTCCACGAGATGCTTGGAGTTCCGTTGGAGTTCCAAACACTATATGTTTTCCCTTTTCTGATGCTTATTTTAGGAGATCTAAACACCATCTAATTTCCTCCAATTTTTCTACTCTTTGTCCACTTCTCTTTCTCTTTCCACTACATCACTAAACTTGATCAATAGAAACAAAACATGAACAACACAAACACATAGTGGTCTTTGGTGGTGACAGATGTGTGGTGTGAAAGGGGTGGTGTGGTGTCGATATGTATGGTCTGATTCCGGCGGTTGCAGGTGTGGTGACAACTCTTTCATTCACGATTAATTCTCCTTCAACGAACTCCCAGATCGTTTGTCGTCGTAAGGATCGTGATGGTTGTGGTTGTTCGCGTCGGTGGTCGTGTAGCTTCGGATTGTGCTTGTTTGGTGGCAGACATTCTGGTTGTGTTGTGGTGTTGGTAGGGGTGGCTTAGCGTGAGGGATTGTGGGGTTGTACCAGTGAGATTTGGTGTCGGAGTGGTTTGCGTATGGGAGCGATATAAGGGGGTGGGTGTTTGTGGGGGGTGATTCCTTTTGGAGGCTGACTCTGTTGCTCAGGTGCTTGTTCGTCGTCACTAGCTCTCGTTTTTTTTTTTTTTGGGATGTTAAGGTGTTTAGGGTGTTTGGAGGGTGTGTGTGCGTTGCGATGAGCCTTTTCCTTTTGATTTGCTTGTTGTTTGCACCAATCGCATATCATGTCTATCGTATTACATATTGTGTGCTGGTGTCCGGTGGGCCAATTATTTTTGCTTCGAGATCGGGAGTTGGTGTCTACTTGCAATCCTGTTTGACTTGATATGGTGTTCTCTGGTGTACCGGGGGCGATGGGTGCCCTGCGAATTTGGTTCTAAAGTCTGGTGGGCCGATCACTTTTGATTCTAGATCGGGAGTCAGCTCTTTGGCTTAAGTTGGTTTTTGGGCTTTTGTTTTGTGCTCTTTCGGTGGATCAAAGGTCGAGAGGTTGTGGAAGCTGCATGTTCATTCGGTTAGGAGCTTTTCGTGTGTGGCTCAGCTTGGGTGTTGAAGTCTGAGAGTTTTATTTTGATGGGTGTTCTTTGGGGTGAGTAGTGACGATGGATGGTTGTGGATACTGTGTTTACAATGTTTTGTTTCTGTTAAGGTGTTCGTCTTATGTGGTGATGTGTTTTGGTGGGTTTATCTTCAGGGGTTTTGTTTGGTGGTTATGGTGTACCGTCTATATGCGGCACCATTTGTATCTTGTTTCGCCCATACCCTGCGTCTTGCGGGGATGGCGTTTAATAATATTTGGTGATTCAAAAAAAAAAAAAGATGCTTTAGAAGTCTTTTTTAATTGTCAAAATCAATTCTAACTTTATAAAATTGTGTTTGGCATTTTTTTTGAGAAATCAATTTTTTGTAGACTACAAACAATTCTACTTAAAGCTACTATTTGTAGCTTTTGATTTTAGAATTGATTCTAGCAGACAAATTTATAATTTAATGCATTGTTACATAATTGTACTCAAACACAAAACACTTTATATATATGCAACTAGTCAGAATCATCTTTACACAATCAATTCTCTTAAAATCAATTATTTTCAAAGGATAACCAAACGATGTGAAGGTTTATGAGAACAATGTGAAGGTGATAAAGCACATACACATTTTTTATTTTAATTAAAATCAATAAAAGAATGTAATTTTCATATTACAAAGGCTAAAATAGGGATTAACCTTGATTTTTCTAAGTCTTTTTTTTGTTGATAGATTTTGAATTAAGTATTATCAGATGATAATTCCATATAAACACATTTGATGGATAATTACTTGAAATTTATATTGAAAATGAAAGATATTTATCTACTTTAAAGCAAATTATTTTATTCTTGACATACATAAAAGCCACTGAATCCAAAGCCATAATACAACATAAAATGTTCTTTGTAGCTTCTTATTCAAAAGTAAAAAACAAAGGAGACTATTGAAATTACAATCAATTTATTCAAACTAATGTTGCATCCCCCACAACTGCTCGAACCTCATGTCTCTCTAGTTTGGTTTGATTGAACTGGAACTAGGGACAGAATCTGTTTTAAAAGACAAAAATGTTTGTAACTGAAATGTGTATATAGCATATCTCATTTCTACACACTACCATATAACACTAAAATTTTATCATGAAAAAATTAAAAAAAAATATTTTTTTTACAAATAATTCCAAGTAAATAACATAACAAGAGGTAATTTTGTAATTGAAATCAAAAACAAGAAATGAATTATTTTTTCCTTTAACTGAAAAGGTACTTAGTTTTAACATGTGTAGATAGCCTTCAAGTTTTGTCTACACAATATATTCTTACGTTGATTTGAAAATATCTATGAACATTCATAATATAAGATACAAAAAAAATTAGATTGAATTGTGTATATTAATTAACTGCATGCAAAGCAGCATCCAAAACATGCATAATTAAGTTATTTACCTTGTTCCTTTGTTTGGAGTCCTTTAAGCCTTTGCATTTCTTCCACATTGTTCTCAATTTCAACTGAAATTAGAATAAAATGAGTTCAATAATGCTATAAACTAACCACATAGAAATAAAAACACAAGAGAGAAATTTAGGGCTAACCTTCTTTGAGTAACCTATTCCTTTCAAGAGTAGCAAGTTGTAACCTAAGTTGATGGTGCTCAATCAGCAATGCCCTTCTCCTCTGGTAATCTTGTTGGAATTCAAAACGAGTCTTGTTAATGCTTGCCTACATAAGGGAAACCTCAAAATAAGTTAGATATATTATAATTGAAATTTTAGATACATTCAATTAAAGAAAATAAACGATGTGGTATAGTTCAAAATCACCGTCAAATCTCTCTTTGTTTTCTCCAAATCGATAATATGGTTAGCTTTCTGCAATCTGTATTTCTTTGCATAAGCTCGATTTGTCAACCTACGTACAAAAAACGCCATATATTATTCAAACCTAAAAATTTAAACAAAAAAAAATTAATATTTAACCCAAAAATATATAATTTAGTATATATGCACACAACTCCATCCATATATAGGTACCGCTTAAGTATTTTTGGATCTTCTTCGGTTTTGCCTAAATTGTGATCCAAGCAGATAGATTTTCCTGCTCGGGATTCACGGTTTTGGTTGGTGTTAATTAAATTAACACCAGCAGCATCAGGAATTGCAAAGCTAATATTGATGATATTCTTTTTAGCTTGATCAAGAATAGGGTTTTCCACTATGTTGATCTTGCTGCTTGATGCTTTTGCATAACAAGTTTTGGAAAGACCAAGTTGAAGTTCCAATGGGGGATTGTTATGCCCTTCATCAGCATGATTATCATGGCTCTTCTTGTCTAAAGGGTTTTTCCACGCTTGAAAGGATGAAATAGAACTTCCCAATAGCTTAGTTGGAGCCATGGAAGAGGAGGGTTTGAAGCTCACGGTGGATTTCACAGCATTTAACTTATCCTTTTTTGAGCTCAGAAAATTGATTTTCTTTCCATCTTCTTCTCCCATATTTCTCAATTCTTTGTCTTCCTGAAAAAAAGAGAAGAAACAAAAGAGGTAAAATAAGTAAAGGTTTTCGCATAATTCTCTCAAGAAAAATAATAAAATTAAAAAAAAGAAAAATGAATTTCTTCTTACACTGCTGAAAGAAATTTTTTCTATCTATCTCCACTTCTTTCTGAATTTTGTGCAATAGCCCACTATATATATAGTACTCGTTTCTATACAAATAATATTGAAGGATTGATAATATAATTTTTTTTTTAAAGCAAAGTCAATATATGCTATATTCGTGAGTCTTTTCTTTTAAAAAAAATTCTCAGTTGAATTATATAAATAAAGGTAGTCATTTCAAATAAAATACTTTATTTAATTATTATTCTTGTATTTATTTTATTTGGAAAATGCTTTTTGGTAGTGAAAGTAAAATCAATTTGGTCCGTGAATCAATAAAATAGTGAGAGAAAAAAGAACTTTGACTAGTATTAAATTAAATAATATCATATCTGTTTGTGCTTTCCCAAGCCATTTTTTGTTGGCTTAGAGTCTATATATTGAAATTGTAATCAATATCTGAAACACATGATGACTGTTCAATATTTTTAAAAACTTTATTAAAAATTTTAAATAAAATTAATTATTCAGTCAAAAAGAAAAGTTATTTGTATAGAATAATAAAACTTTATTGAACAGAGAAAGAAAATATAAAATTATGAAATTCTAGAGAGAAATTTTGACAATTTTTTCAAAACAATATATTTTGACTAAATTGAATTGGTACCATAATTTTTATTAATAGTGTTTAAAAAAAAATATCTAACCATAAATTATATGCTATTTTGACTAAATTTAAACTGCAAAATATAAATTTTGACTAGTTTACTTTAATATTATTAAAATAATTAGAAAGTAGAAGCCACAAGAGATTTGGGTGATATCTTTATCACTATCCATTTGTTATATGGTAAACTATTTTTGTTACAAATGATATAGTATGTTTTATCTATAACTATTTTCTACTAGGCGTATTCACATCCAAACCGATTTGAAATAAAAACGTAAATTGATCCAAAACAATCGAAAATCGCACATTAGCTTGTGCCGATACTTATCAATTGGTGTTCTGAACCAATTCTTGAGTGAACATATTATCCATATTATAATTGTTGTCATCAATCTACTGTCTAACGTACATACGAATGAACTTTGTGACAATGCTACGCCATTAGGTCATTCTTGTCTGTCTAGTCATGCGCGGAAACAATGACTACTTTCCTTGTTTCTTGGCTTCAGCATAGTGGTCACAATGACATTAGTCATATTCGTATTGTTGTTATTTCTAAATGTAGGTTGGCCATATGAAAGTCGAGTTGCGAGATTGATTTAATTTGGAAGTTTTTTATATGAATTTCTTGCCAATGGTGGCCTAGTACTTGTTGGAGAAATGTTTGTGACAATATTTGAATCAAACAGTTGTCCAAAAGTATTGTTTTCCGAATTCTCTTGAAATGTAATTCCTTGTGGAAGTTGCACTAATGCCATCACATGAATAGAAGGAATTTCTCTTGTTTGTTATTTCAAAAAAATTCATTACCCCCATATATTTTCGATTTTTAAGGACGTTATTTAGATTACCAACTTTAGTGTTCCATAATTGCATATAATTTGCATACCTCAAGGTGAAAATTTTCTTCATGATAAACACATAATTTTCTCAACACATAAAATTAGGACTCCAAAGCCATCTCACACATAACTTAACCAAGTCTCTCAGCTAATTTCATCAAGATATTAAATCTTGGAATACCCAACTCATAAATGACTTATTATTACCCTTCGAAGCCCTACAATTTACTCAACTTCTTCTAGCATCCTTCTCCCAAATGGATCATTTAATTTAGGGTCCTCACAGAAAATACATCTTTAGAGTTAAAAGTGCATATCACTTCATTAGAGGAAGCTTCGACTTCTCAAGTTTCTCTTCACCATCCATATCTCATGTTTGGACAAAGCGTTAAAACATTTTATCCTTCCCTAAACATGTACATTTGGCTTAAAAAATCTGTTATGACAACCTCCTAACAAGGAAGAAGTTTGTTCATAAGGGTTTACATATTGACATAAAAAAAAAAAAGGCTTATTTATATATTAAGTCCTTGCAAATAGGGTCACTCGTGTTTTGGTCCATGTATTTGCCAATCCTTCCAAAATTGTCCTACAATTATTCAATAGGAATAGGACGGAATAGGAAGGGCCATTCACATCAAAATTTCTGCGCCTACAATTACGTATCCCGGTCAACACCGGACACGTCAACTAATCTATGCCACCTTAGTGAGATTCTGAGCTCAGAGACCAAAACTCAAGTGATTAATAATTGTAGGGCAAATTTGAAATGAATAGCAAATAGAGAGACTAAAACTCAAATGACTCATATTTGCAAAGAGTAAACATATAAATACGCCTAAAAAAATTGATCTTTTGCAGTACTCTTTTTATTTTTCCTATCTTTCACTAGATATTAATAAAAGAGTAAATTGAAAGGGGGATATTATAGGGATGAATCTCAACCGTTGGTCTTCCTTTAAAACTGCTTTTCTATTTATTTATTTTTTCCTTTAAAACTCCTCACCCGTTGGATTGGGAGCAGGATGGATAACAGGACAGAAAGCACCGAAGACGATTTGTTTCCGTATTATGGGTGGGGTTAAAGGGGGTGATGAATATCTTGGCTTGGGTAAAGTTGTCCAATTTCTTTTAAGTCAAAAAACATTAATGGGGATTGGGTTAAGGGGATATTGTGCGATTGGTCGTGCTTTAAATTATGTCACAAATCAAGATAATTTCACGAGGGTCATTTATTTACAAGGCTAGAAATTTATGTTTTCACTCAATGCTATTTAAAGGGAAAGAATTGTCCTGAAATCATCAAGAAAAAGAGATTGACCAACTAAAAGAGTTGGTTTTGCACAAAACACAGAAGAGAGAGAAATTTTAACCCGAGAGAGAAACAAAAAATGCACGATCGTGATGGCTTCGCTATAAATCCTAGCGGGAGATTCAGCATTTTCCTTTTTTTATTAGTAGTGAATCTTTTAAGTATCTTAAAACATACTCCCTCCGTTCCTTTTTAAGTGTCCTTTTAGGGTTAAATTTTCGTTTCTATTTCACAGTTTTTTTGGTATTTTAAGGGTACGATTTGTCAATTATACCCTTTGTCAATTACTTTTTTTTTCAATAAAACTAATTAATGCTATCTATTTGAAAAACTAAAGTATGTTTTTTTTAAAAACAAAGTTTGTTTCTTGTTATCTTTAAATTTAAACAAAATTGTTTTACAAACAATGATTTTAAGAAAAGTTAAAATTCTATAAATAAGATGAGTAGCAATTGTTAAAAATTTCAAGTGCAAAGTAAAAGAACAGATTTGAGAGGAGAAAAATAAAAAACTTCATGAATGTTCAAAAGGAATAAAAAGTGGAAGACTCGTTGGAATTGCTGATGAAAGGTGAAGAGGGAGCAATAGTTGAAGACTCATTTGACAAGATACAAGAACAAGAACAAGATGGCGATGAAGAAGAAGAAGTTTCATCAATATAATTTTTATATAGGAATTTGTTGGTGAAAAAGATAATAACTGACAATTGTTTCTTACGAGATAAAGATAACATATTAAATTTATTGGAAAGATAAAGTGTCTGCAAAAAAAGTAGGAATTTATTGGTACATTAAAATGAGGATATAATAGAAAAAAATGTAAAAAAATACACATTGCTATTTTATTGTTAATTTTCTAAAAAGACACTTAAAAAGAAACAGAGAGAGTAATTAATCAACATAATGTAACAAGTGGTAGTACCATCCATGTGTACTATCTTTTCTACATTATAATATTTTTGCTACAGTACTTACTAATTTATTTTAGGGTTTTTCTAACCCGTGCAATCTTGCATAGTTTAAGGGCTAATAAATGCACTATTTTTTAGGTTTTTGTAATTCTTATCAATGACTCTTTTCATTGTAAATTAATTTTTTTTCTTCTCTCTTTGATTAACCATTATACGCTTCAGATTACAAGGAAATTTTTCATTTCTCTCTCTTCAATACCAATGGTTCCGCTGCCATGTCCTATTTCTGTATTTCATCACCTCAATGTATTCGGGACTTTTTCTTCACACGATCGTTCTTCTTTCTTCCTCCACTCCATTCATTAAGCTTTCTTCAAAATAACACAAAATCTGCCTACAAGTTTTTCTGGTCAACATTTCCTGTTTACTAACTCCCACGAAATAACTTTCTCACGCTCTTGGATCAGATCAGATCAAAATTCTACCATTCTAAAGTTCTTGTAAATTCAACTCCTTCAAACACCGTAATTTTACAGTCAATCGTTGCTTTTCTCCGACTCAAAACTTTAAAATTGTTGTTTTTCTCCGATTTAAACTTTCAAAGAACTTCTTAATTCTATGATCATGTTTTTATTTAGGGTTAATTAAGTTTTTAGTCCCTATAAATATTCACAGTTTTGTTTTCAGCCTTCACAAAATAAAATCACACTTTTTAGTCCCTATAAAATTTTTCATCAGCATTTTTAGTTCCTATAAATTTTTCCACAAGCACTTTTAGTCTCTGTCAAAAATTTTCATCAATAGTTTTGGTCCCTAAAATGCTTAAGAAAAATGTCAAAGGGACTAAAAAGTGTGATTTTATTTTGTAGCGACTAAAAACAAAATTGTGAATATTTATAGGGACTAAAAACTTAATTAACCCTTTTGTTTATCATAGTTTTGTTTTTCTCGTCGGCGGCAAGATTTTCCGGCAAGATGACGTGTAATAGGGATAATTAAAAGGGTGCTATGTTTAGGTGAGAAAAAATTGGAGAGAAACATATTTAAAAAAGGGTTTTGCTAACCGGTGCTCTCGGAGCAATGGTTAAGAAAACCAAAAGTAGTATATTTACATTGAACTCAACAATATTTTGACTTTTAAAAAGTTAAATTCCTCACTTTTCACCATTTTTCAATGCAATGTTTCTATTTTTATCATCTTAACTAATGTCTCAAGAACACTCTTTAACATTTCCCTTTAAATAAAAGCTAATTAATTGACTCATTAATAAGAATTAGAAAAACCCAAAAAAATAGTGTATTTATTAGTCCTTAACCTGTGCAATCATTGTACATGTTAGAAAAACCCTTTATTTTATACTCTTACATGTTTCACGTCATGAAGCGGAGTCAAGTGTTTTGTGCTTAGTTTTTTGACAAGATGTTTTAATTTTTAAACTTTTGTTTACCAGCCAGCATTCTTCCCATCTCAAATCAGCAAACTTTAACAGAAGCATAGAGTCATCTAAACTTATTCCTTGGAAAATATTCATAATGCTAGACTTTTATTATACTAATTAAATTAATAATGTATATATTCTTTTTTTATAAATGATCCCAGAATCTATTTTATATCATAATGATCATATACAATTTGTCTCTTTGAAATCCCTCCACTTCATCTGCCTGGGAAATTCCCCCTCCAAGCAATCTCTGCTTCATTTGCCTATTTGGTTACCTTCAGCTGCTCAATTTCATGTAGGATCCTATCTATCTCAGCTGAATGATTTTATTCAATCAAAAAACAAAACTAATTAATTAATTAAAATCTTAAAGTGCAAAACCACTAGAAAATTTAAAATGTGAGTATGTTGATAACATAAACAATTGTTATTCTATCAAAAAAAAGATTAAAAAAAGAATAGTTGTTACCAAAAAAAATGGAATAGCATTAATAAAAATATTTCCAGCACAAGATGTTACGGAATTACAAAAAAATACAATCGGTCAAAGTAAGGTTTGTAACGACATAAAATAGGAGAAACAAAAGAACTAAAGTACGGAATACAAGCATTGACGAGTATGCAACCTCCAAAACTGGTACTCAAAATCAAAAGTAACGGATTTTGATTCAACAACCAATAAGTTTGAAGCTTGATTAGAGTTATTCTAATAGTGTATAATTAGAATGATTATTGAAGAAAAGGGGACAAACCATTTTGAACCTCCCCATTTGAATTGACTTTTGACAAAGTTTCTTGCAGTATATTCCGTTCTGTCTTAAGGACGGATCCAATGCCCTTGTATAATTGGGTCATTGAGTTTTCTTCAGAAATTATTTGCTGCATAGTTTAAGAGTTAGCTCATAGGAAAATATCAATTTGTGAGGAATATACAACTATAGTTGAAAGATCATGGAATTACTATTAGGGAGTTTTGTTTTTCTTCCAAATTTTTTATGTGAGCATTCTTTCTTTGGAGATATGCTTTTGCGTATGCTCTACTCTTTTCAAGCCTAGAAACCAAGAAAATAATATAGGTCAGATCATATGTACAATACTACACTATCTAATAATAATTGAAACAAAATTTCCAATTCCAATTGAGTATTTTCATTTATCTTCACTCTTGTTTCTAAATATTCGGTTAAATTCATTTTTCACTCAATCTAATTGCTTTCATCCGTGACGTGTAGGTGTCAATGTAATCTAAATATCTAATTTAGATTTGTCATTAAATCGTTCTAATTTAATTCTATAAATCGCCCCCTTCTATTTTATCTTTTGTACTCCCTTTTAGGGTCAGTTTGTTGCAAATTTGATGAAAAAAATGTGATTTTCTTATCAATAATTTATAGAGATTTTATAAAAAGCAAAAGAATTTTTTAGAGCTATAATAAGAAGATGTTTTGTATTTGTTTACTACAATGAAAATGATTTTTTTTAATAAAAACAAATATAAAAAATGATTTTACAGAGAAACTCTTCAAAACAATTTCTCATTTGTAACAGTTTTTAGATTCTCAATTTTTATAAAGTCCATAACATAAACGCATAAATTTCCAAATAAAATGAAGTGATTTTTCTTTCAAAAAATATATATAACAAACAAGTTCGTAAAGTATTTCTTTGATCATCATAAAAGTAAAAAAAAAAAAAAAAAACCATTTACGTCAAAATTGATGCTTCTATAATATAGATCTAAAACAAGACTTAAAGTTTGACTCTCACCATTTTCAATAAAATAGTGAATTGTGTAAACAACAAAAAATAACACTATTTTACTAAACACTACTAGAAAAAGCAAAATTAGCGAGGGAAATTAGTGACGGAAAAAATGAAATTCCTCACAAATTTCTTGGTCGCAAAATTTAGTGACGGAATTAGAGAGGGATTTCACGTTTTCCCTCACTAAATATCTCTCACTAATTTTTTTTTAGTAGTGTAAAAACTGTGAACCTTTACACCCTTTTATAAAATTGTAGTAAATTTAAAATCTTTAACAAATACTCCCTCCGTTTCTAAATATAAGCAAAATTGATTTTTTATGTTCATTCAACTTATGATGTATGTGGTCCATAATATGAACCACATACATCATTAATTGAATGAACCTAAAAAGTCTATTTTGCTTATATATTTAAAAATAAACGAAGTAGTATTTAAAATTAGGGAATTGCAAACCCAACTCACCTTCTAGCATAACGATCCCCTTTAGGGTTTGAGACCCCATGTTCAGCAACAGGCATGACATTGGCCAAATCTGGCAAAGGCACATTTGCATGGATTTCATGTTGAAATGAAGTGTCCAACACAAATGGTGGAGGTGTAATTTGTGGCAAACTTTGGTCACCCCTTGTGTTGGAGCTCGATGATCCTTCCATAGTCCCTTGAGAGCTGATTAACCTACAAAAACAATAAAATAAAAATAACTATTTTAGCACTCAAAAATACATTATTTATGTTGGGTTTGCTAGATTTTGATGATCTATATGAGCTTACAAAAATAATAAGATAGCAAACCTTGACAAAGATGAGTACTCAAACGGAAATTGTATCCGACATTTATAGAGGAAACATTTTTTTTTCCGGTGATCAAGGTTTGAACCTCGGACCGTGCATATATTATGTATTGTCCACAACAATTGAGTTAAGCTCGCGAGTATATAGGAAACATATTGTTTGTTTATGTAATAATGGTTTTAATTATCTTTTTCTTTTCATTAAATTTACTCAAAATACGCAAATAAAATGACAATGTACATTTATTAAGGATGATGTACAACTTCTTTGTCGGTTTATGAGAAAAAGAGCTTAGTAATTCATCTACGAGTTATTTCATCTACGAGTCAAATTCATGTACTCCAAATTAATTTGATCTTATCTGAATTGGGTTATAGGTAACAACAATGTATTACATTTTATAAATGGAGATGTACAAATTTAATTATTGTGCATCTTTATTAATTATTAATGAAAAGAAGAACACACAAGAACACATTTGTCAAACCATTCATAAACATGTTGTTAATCGAATATTATTTAATTTTTAATATTTATTTGTAAATCTATTATTTTTCTGTAACGATACTTATGTTCTAATGTCCTAATACCATAAAATTAAGGGAAATATTAACTTGTGCCCTTAGGGCACAAGATAAGGATCTTAAAATGGAATTAAACAATAAATAATGTATTGAAAAGATAAGTTTTTAAGCTTTTAAGGTTATGAATGCACAATTTTCAAGATTAAATTTCTTAATTTAATTTCTTATCTTGTGTCCTTAGGACACAAGTTAATAAGACCCTAAAATTAATAGAGAGATTGAATGGTCTATGTATAGATAATGTTAAATTGTTTTATGAATATGTATTCATTCAAATCACATATGTAACCTATTTGAATAAGAAGAAAAAAAATCCAAATATATATCAAGCTATTAAGCTCAAGGGTTAATCAAATCCACTAAAAGATGAATCATTTAAAAGCATTCGAGTTTGACTCTGTACTAATTTTTGTTTTTTTATCAGACTTTATTTAATTATAAAAGAAAAGAACAAGGGTACTTTGGCTGAAAATTTGAAATTTAATTTTTAAAATAAAAAACTCTTTTTATTTGATGAGTCATTAAATATAACATTTTTATTTTAAAGAACTTAATGACGATACTTACATACCCTAAGCTGCAATGAAGAGGGGTATTAAGAGTTCAAGTTTGCACTCAAACACATCAAACTGCAAACACCAACATCATATGATATGATTGGTAGATGCTTATGTTCCTTGATTCATTTTGATTATGGATTAATCCTTGTATGGTAATTATGAAAAAATGTATGTTAGAAGATTCAATTTTTTAATTAAATGGATCTAAGAAGCCTCAAAAAATTAATATTACAATGCTAAATGATTTTAAATAAGGGAGATGTTAACGAGTGTCTCCAAGACACTTTTTAAGAACCATAAGTAGAAAGTATTTATGAAAATGTGTATTTTTTTGGTAGTGATATGACAATGTGTATAATCAGTGCATTGGAAATCGAAATATTTAACATTTTTAAAAAATAATTGTTTATTTTAGAATGCTTAAAAAGTGTCCCGGAGGCACTCGTTAACAAGACCAAATAAATAAATACTTTCTTCGTCCCAAATTAAGTGAGTCATTTCACAGATATTAAGACAAATGTATAAGTGAATGAAAGAGAAAAATAATTTTAAGTGTTTTTGGCAAGTATTAGTGCATTCACGATTATCATAAATGCAAAGAGGAAGATATTGAATTGGGAGTGATGAAAGTAGTATTAACTAGAGTTATAATTTAAAAAAATGTAATTAGTATTGCTTTGAAAAGTGAAATAAGTCAATTATTTTGGGACAATATTTTTATAAAAGGGTCGATTATGAGATGGTGAGAGTAAATAAATAAACTCGAGAGTCTTTATCCACTTTAGAATTTATACCTTTGACTAAAATATTTCATAAACATAAATTGCATTTAAAAACAATAATAAATGTAATGACATTAAATCCTAATATAAATGGGTCAAGTGCGCATCCAAAGTTCTAACCTAATTGATAAAAATACCAAGATTATTAGCCGGATGATGTGATTGGCATTTGAACTCAGACTCTTCTACTTGCGTTGTATGTATGAGTTTTCATTGGCTATTGTCATTTTATCAATCTCAAATAATAAATAGATTATGTGCAATTTTACATAAAATTCATATTTTAAATTATGAAATTCTCATTTTTTTTTAGTAAAGTAATTTAGTGGCTAAAAATTCACCTTTTTAAGGTGAATAAGTGGGGTGTCTGAGGTTCGAACCCTAACCCCTACATGTATTATGTTTTGTCACCTTTCTAAAATCGTCCAATAGGAGGTGATCTAACCCGCATAAAAAGAAAGAATAATGTCACGTTGTTGTTGATACAATAATTACTCTTTTTAAGAGTCCAAGATGCCTAAGCCGTGAGGATACTTTAGGGTGCATGCAAGGATGAAAAATACTCTAAATATGGTGGATGAAAGAGAGAGAGTCCAAATCTAGGATAGGCTCCTCCGATCAACCTTGACTCATATTTCTTCCCTTGATTCTTACAAACTTAACTAAACAAACGTCACTAAGTTTTACGTGAATTCCATTTGATTAAGAACTTGCAAAGTCCCGCCTTTGAAAAAAGAGATTTATAGTGAAAGTAAAATTCATAGGGCTTTATAGATAAATAGAACTAAATTTGGGTTTCCTTCGTTGCAACCTTGAACAAATTTATTGTATTTGGTTTGGGTGTCTTTAGTCCCACATTGCTTAGAGATATGACATGATATATTTATAAAGTATGGACAACCTTCACCTTATAAGCCGGTTTTGTAAGGATGAGTTATACCTAAATTTCAAAATAATATCATACGTGAGTGAAGAATGTATTGAAAAAAACTCAAATCTCACACTGAAACGATTTGACCATTGATAAGAGTTTATAAAAAGAAATACAGAAATTTTACGTTTGAGAGAGAAAGTGACAATAAAGAAATAATTTGATTAAGAAAGAAACAAGAAAATAAATAAATAAGATTAATTATTGTTTTAATCTCTTTTCAGGTTATTAGAGAGGATCTCCATCCCTTCCTTGAACATACATTGAGAAAACGGAATTTCTTCAAGATAGGTTCACATGTTGAGTATCAAAGGATGACACAATTTTTGCATTCTAGTAGAAGTAGGGCTGGGCAGAAAAAAGAGACCCGAACCGAACCCGCATGAACCGGAAGCAAAAAAAGCACTCCGGGCGGTTTTTTTCGGTTGAACCGGTTCACGGGTGAAGAAAGTCAGTTCTAGATGGTTACTTACGGTCGGGCCCGGTTTTGTTAAAACTCAAACCGCTATGACCGCACCCGACCGAAATAATCTAAGAAAAAACCCTAGTATCAGGCATCAACACTTAGCAGTATATATATAACTTAACATAACACAACTCACTTCACTTTCTCTCTCTTGCCGCTCGCCTCTCTTCTTTGATCTCTGTA
>Ga0315914_1001294_pt1 | contig 36855 bp, 17 predicted proteins | sample MpolenodulesMG_FD_203920 | JGI IMG/M metagenome (GOLD analysis project Ga0315914, IMG submission 203920) | Medicago polymorpha root nodule microbial communities from Los Angeles, California, United States - elongated nodules | ecosystem: Host-associated > Plants > Roots > Nodule | place: USA...
CTAACCGGTGCCCCCGGGCACTGGTTAAGCATACAAAAAAAGGAATTTATTACCATAAAAGGAAACTTTGTTGACTTATTTATGGATTAATTACACAGTTTTCAATGCAATAATTACTATATAATTTTCCTTTTTAGTTCCTTAACCAGTACCCCGGGGGCACCGGTTAGCATTTCCCTAATTTTATAAATGATAGATATGAGTAAGGGTAGCATTAAATATATCGAGTGTGAAACAAACTAAAATAAACAACTTCCTAAATATTCTTCCTTCAAAAAAAAAAATTCCTAAATATTTGTACAATCCAAAAAATTGACAAACCATTCATAGAAAGGATATTGAGATCCCTTTTTCTTAGCTATGAACCATTGCTACGAGTTATTCTTAATTTAACCTATCACCTTCTCAACTTTTAGAATCACATAGTAGAAAATAAGGTCATTATGCACCCTCCAAATGCTCCACACTATTGAATGTCAAATTATAAGTAACCCTTTGACTTTTTTTCTTTTGACAAAAATAGAAGCAACAACTTTCTTACAAGATAAAAAAGGTTCCCCAACAAGATCATAGTCACATAATCAATGAAAGATCCCATACCAAATTGTACCTGCAAACTCAAATTTTGCAAAAAGATTATCTTTTGATTTAGTCACTCCCTAGACACCGGCAACGCTTTGGTTCACTACCCGTCTCATAGGAGTGTTCAAATCCAAACCAATTCAAAATAAAACCGTAAACCGAACCCAAAAAAACCTAAAATTGTAAAAAATCTGAATATTTTTGAATATGTTTGGATGTTGTTTTGTAAAGACCACTAGAATCGGATCAGATTTCATATCACTTTCTCAAAACCGAACCGCAAAAGTAAATATTAATACATATTTATTCTATTATTTGTATTATATATTGCATTATTATGTTGCTAGTTGGTTTTTAATCTTATATATTACACTAATTTGATGTTATATATTAGTATTGTATATGTTTAAAAAATAATCGATAATTTTCATATTATAATTTCAACTTTTTACTATATTTTGCATTAAACCTATTGTTTTACCATGTTTATGTAATATAATATTAATAAAAAATTATATTCTTTAAAAAAAGTAAATAAAAAAATATATAATTTGCATTTTGGATATCCAAAAACCGATCCAAATTAAACCGCATATATTAGGATCGGATCGGTTTGGATTTTTTTTAGAATAGTTATCCAAACCGAACCGAACCGCATGTGATTTTTATTTTGGATCAGATAACATTTTACCTCAAAACTGATCTAAACCGCACCGCGGACACCCCGACCGCCTCAAACGCACCCCACCTGGACAAATTCCTTGTTGGTAAATTCCTTCTATAGACTATAATCATTAACGATCTATTATTTATAATATATCTCTTTCAAATTTCAAGTGGTTAATATTATTATTCATCTAAATAATTATGGATGACCAATGTTTTATGTGCTTATAAAAAAAAGGGTAGGATCAAATGACACCATGATGTCAAACTAAATTTGACATTAGATCTTAACTATCTATTTTAATTCAATCTAAGGCTAGAAATTACACCATATGCTCTCTATTTCCTTTTTTGGAGAAGCAGAACAAGTCTTTTTCATTAATTACGAAATCATTTATTTCATTCTTCTTTCTTTTGATCATATTGTTTTATATTGTTTTACAATGATCAGAAATTAATCAAAGTTTTAACCATTAGTATCAACTTAAGAAAATGAGATGCAATGAAACTTACGGATTTCCATCCTCTCAATTCATTTAGAAAAGGATTCGATAAAAAAACTTAGAAATTTTGTGGGACAGGCAAATGACATTTAATTTGAAATTCCAATGTTAGCAATATAATTTTATTATGGTCTTGTTTCAACTCTATAAAGTACTTACAATTCAAAAGACTTTGTGTTCCAGAGAAGCGTTTTAGACATTTAGCATTATCTGATTTTCAAATACGGAGAAGGGTCAACTCCCAAACAACAACAAACATACAAATTATACATATATATTTAACATTTATTTCAAGGCATGAAAATAGTACAGATATTAATATAAGGTTCACAGAATATCAACACCCAAAACACTAGTGGACTCGACAAATGCACGACACCCTAAAGGTTGACCTATATGCGACACAAATGATCTGGATATCACCTCCCTTATAGGGCAACAAAAAGTTCTTCGTAGATATTTGTGGGCTTCAACCAATTATGAACACTCCACCGTGGCTCCAACCAATTATGGACACCACATACCCCACGGGTCCCAACCAATTATGGGCACCAAAAGAAAACAGTGAGCCTCAACCAATTATGAGCACTCAAAAGGAAACGACAAGCCCCAACCAATTATGGGCACTCAAGACTTCGCGTCCCAACCAATTATGGGCACCACGTGACTAAATTAGATCACTCACAATGCGTATCCGACTAAATTAATCATTATCTTAACCACTTGATAGAGACACTGATTACACCGACATTAACTCCGACTAGCAAAATATGCAAGACCACAATTTAGGAATGACAACAGCAAGTTATACTCACAACCAAACAAAACAAAGTCAAATTCACATAGTATGTATACAGAGTACAATACATAAACATGTTCAAAACATCATCATTTTAACAAATAAATACATATATAAAATAAAAATGGAGCGCCCTTTCCCTTACCGTAGCAATAGCAACTCTTTTTCAATCACCGTCTTTGCTCCACCAAATCTACACCTTCACAATTAAATATTTACTAATTTAGTTTCGGATTCTACTTACTCATAATTCATTCCTACTCCTACGGAATACTTAGGTATGGCTAGGCTCCTACTGAATTATTTTCGTTATTATAATAACACAATCGGCATCAGGTTCATTCTTATTTACAAATGTTTATACTACGTTTGTTTTACTCTTACCAATTGAATTACCATCTCCATAGAACAATTTTTTTCCTTATTACGGTTACCGGCAACACCAATCCTAATGAAACTCTATTTGAGGCTTTAGAACAAGCTAACTGACTGGATATATACGACATAAAACTAGCTTTCACGTGTGTAATTTATTCTTATACTCTTACTCAACTCATGGCTGGTAATTTATCTTTAAAATTGTTTCAAGCCGCTCTTTTTTTTTTCCTTCATGACTAACACTTGAATGGTACAAGGAGAGACATACAATGGTGTGATTTTCCTAATGATAAATAGATAGATAAAGAGTTAAATATTCTTACTTGGTACCTTAGAGTGAATGCCTTGTTCTCTTTCCTTTCTCCTTCAAACTTCCTCATGTTCCTCTTTCTCTCTTTGTATTCCTCTCTATACCTTTTGTTTTTTCTCTTTCTATATGTGTCTGAGAGAGTGGGGAACTTGTTATTAACTACTCACCCACCAACTCATTTTCTAAAAAGATGGAACTAACCCAGTAACTAAGAAGAGAAGTTGAAATTGATTTTCCTATTTTCTCTCACGCCAACCACTATGAGGTATTGCCATATGTTTCACTTGGTTCCTATATTCCTGCTTGTTATTGTTATTACTTTAATAAATTAATGAATTAAAAATGTAAGGGTGAGTATGGGAATTTCTATAGTGACTGTGAACTAAAGAGGTGGTGTAACCTGCTAGTTGTACTTGATGCATGTGCCTTGATGCCAAGTTAAAATCCATGCATAATACTCCATAATAATAGGCTTACTAATCACACTATTAAAACCTTTATATGACCATTACTATTATTATTATTATTCACATGGTCACCTGATTATCATCAATTTCTTCTCTACTAGAAATACCTATCCTAATTATGCAATTTATTGCTCGCACACATAGTATAATAAAATAAATGTTTATATTCATTTCTTAATAAGATAACATAAAACATTTATCAAATAATTAGCGACATCGACTCGACTATAACAAAATAGTTTAATAAAATAAATAGCAAACTAAATAAGATAAATAACCCGGATCTTACAAAACCTTATTTAAAGGCAAGATTATTTTTATTTCATTTTTGGAAATTCACTATCATAATCAATATCTCACCCCATGTTAATTTTTATATTTCAAGTATAAGAAATTTTAAAGTGTCATCAGAGGCCGGATTATAATTAGCGTCTAGATTTAGGACTTTCTTTCAAAATTGTCATTTTGAAATTATTCATTATGTAAAGATTTTACTAAAGCATAATGTTGATTTCACTGTTTGATTTGTAAAGCTTGATCGAAATTTTAGATGCATTATTTAAAGGAATTTGAACTTTGAACTAAGTTCGGATTGAAAAGATTTACGCAATTGAGAAAGATGTTTACATTTTTCTCTCTTTAAGAAATTGGGCGTTACAGCACCTCTGACCTAAGGTCCTAGATCCGTCACCGACGACGACAAAAGGAACCTATGAAAATTAATAATCGATAAGTTAGTTTGTCTTTGACTCATCAATTATGTTTTGCCTAAAGTCTTACGATGCACGTACATAAAAAGTTACATAAAAACAATTATCTCCCCTCCTTCACAAAAATTAATTATGGATTTTCATCTTCCTGATTATAATTTTTCTTGATAGAGATTCATCGATTCCACATCGAGAATGATATGTTAAATCCTAGGGGATTAACGTATAATTCTACGGAAAATTCTTAAGGACATCGTGATCACCGAGTCTCGTATTATTTAACCGTTTGTTCCTTTTGCAAATCTTGATAGTTGATTCAATAGTAGGTTTGATTTGGTTGTCAAAGATGTTGATAGAGTTGTGGTCGATGATCTAATTCAACAAAAATCTCAAAAGAGATCACGAGAACCTCGTAAGGTGGAAAAAGTAATAGTAAAAAAAACATAAACAAAGTATATATATGTCAACTTTAGGCCCTCTTCGTTTTCGCGGCTTACTATTTGGGGCTTATAGAAAAAAGGGGCCCATTATCTTTGAGTATTTTAAGGGATTTACTTTTCCCACCATGTGAGTTTCCTCGCGTGCCCTATTTTTTTCAAAAATGCCCTTGAGTTTCCGGATTTTATAATCCGGAATGGTGTTTTCTTTTGTTAAAGGGTGAAAAAATGAGTAGCGGATTTTTCCGGATTTTGTAATCCGGAAACTTCAAAAAATAGGGCGTGTTACATGGTGTTTCCGGATTACATAATCCGGAAACCCCCTAAACACCATTTTTCAAGGTAAAACAGTTCGGATTATATAATCCGAACTGTATCAGCACAAATTCTAAACATCTTTGTAACATGGATAGTCATTTTAGAGACAATATTAATCTTCCTAACTCTCATCTTTCTGTTTTGGGTCATTGTTACCTGTTCTTAGTCAAAAATCGGGTTTTCGGGCTACTTGATCGGATTGCTCCGAAACTTTCCCAGAAAATCAGAAAAAATTCAAGGACCATAACTCCCGTAGGAGGGACTTCTTACGGGACTCCGTTCGTCAAAATCCAAAATTTCATCGTTTAGACCCATTTTTCATTTTTTTAAATTTTTTTATATTCTCAGAAAAATCCGAAAAAATTTGCATTAGTTTTATTTGATTTTTAGAATTATTTGGTGCTATTTTTATGATTTTATTTGACAGATTTTTAGCATTTTTTACTTAGTTTTTTTGTTGGCTTTAAAAGAAAAACTCAAATCTGCTGAAATGTGAGAGAATCTGATGGCTGATTATACATAAGAATTGTCCGGATTATAAAATCCGAAATAATAAACATAAATCCAGATTTTAAAATCCGGAATACACAAGGGCATTTTTGAAAAGCCCGTATTTTAATCCCCCTTAATATATGAGTTGGGGCTCAAATTTTCAAAGCCCGTTAAATTGACAGTTCTACACTTCCAGTGACCATTAACTTGTTATCTATTGCACATGGGTCAAACCAATGTTTCAAAATCTGGATTGGTTATCAACTCGGTTAAACTTTTTGGTCATTGATCAAATCAATATTTTAAATAACTTTTCATTTTGAGGCTAAAAATAATTTTAAAAAAGAATGTTATTGAGCTGATTTTCTAAGTTTGATTTTTTTTTCCTTCTTATGTGCTAGAATATTGAACATAGGCGAGTTTGGCGGTTAACGAGAAAATTTTCAACCAAGTAATTATAGGATGACCTACATATTGTTGTTGGCATTTATATACCAAATTTTAAATTTTATTTTTCAAATTTTAGGATGGATGCAATGATCTCCATAAATAAATATTTTTAAATGTATTTTTGTTTTATATAATTTATATTCGATATTTTAAATTGATTTTTTTTCTTCCATCTTCATATGATTTTGGATAGATTTTACATTTTGGAAGTTATAGTATATAATAAAATCATTTTTTTTAGTTTGAATACTTTTAATATTTTAGATTTAATATAATTCCTGATTTAGTTAATTTTATTAATTATTCCACATTGCAGATTAAATATGTGATGCACATTCAGAGACATTTTCTTTCATATTCATATGATTTTGGATAGATTTTATATTTTGGAAGTTATAGTAAATAATAAAATCATTTGTTTTAGTTTGAATCCTTTTAATATTTTTTTATTTAATATAATTCTTGATTTAGTTGATTTTATCTATTATTCCACATTGCAGATTCAAAGATTCATATGATTTTGGATAGATTTTATATTTTAGATGTTATAGTATATAATAAAATCACTTTTTTTAGTTTGACTCCTTTTAATATTTCTGATTTAATATAATTTTTGATTTAGTTAATTTTATTTATTATTCAACATTGCAGATTAAATTTGTGATGTTGATTCAGAGACATGAATATTACAATCACTTTTATGTTGTCATTGGTTTTATCTTATTAACTTGAATATTATGAGTTTGTTTATAGAATTATTATTTTTGTTGTTAGTGATGTTGATTTTTTTTTTTGTGGTGGCTGAAGTTCGAACTCCGGACCTTGCATATTTTATGCATTGTCCATACCAATTGAGTTAAGTTCACCAAACAAATTTTTATTTGTTTAAATAAACTATGTGACACCCACAACTTTCGTTAATTTGTTTTTACATTTCTACCAACAAAATCACTTTTAAATTAAGTATTTTCCTTTTTAAAACTTTTTTTTAATAATATTTAATATGTATAAATATATATAAAAAATGTTGAATTAAAAGTTTATTTCCTTTTTTACTAATATACTTTTAACTTTAACTTTTGACCAAGAATCCTTTTCTAGATTGTAATTAATATTTCAATTTTTCATTAAATGGGACAAACAGTATTATTAAAACACGTGAGAAAAGTAGATGATACATCTATATATATATATTGCAATGTTGGATAGAGAGATGCATAATTAAGAGGCAAACAAACCATACTGTTATTAGTACAATGAAAACGATGGAAGCACAATCTTTTTTGTTGACAATGTTAACGATTGTCATATCTATCACAACAGCAACATCCCAATCACCCACTCAAAATTTTCTTAACTGTTTTTCTCATAATTCTCAAGCTTCAAACTTTGTTGTCACTGAAGTCATTTACACACCAAACAATACCTCATTCTCAGCCATACTAAATGTAAGAATACATAACAAGATATTTAAAACAACAACAACACCAAAGCCTTTGGCAATTATAACTGCAAAAGATGTTTCTCATGTCCAAGCAACAATTAAATGTGCCAAAAGTAACAACATTCAGATAAGAATTCGAAGTGGAGGACATGACTATGAAGGTTTATCATATTTATCAGATGTGCCTTTTATTGTACTTGACATGTTTCACCTCAATTCAGTCGATGTCAATCTACAAGAATCAACAGCATGGGTTGAATCAGGTGCAACACTTGGTAAGATTTATTATACAATTGGAAATAAAAACAATTCTCTTGCTTTTCCATCTGGGGTATGTTTTACTGTAGGTGCCGGTGGTCATTTTTCTGGTGGTGGTTATGGAAATTTGATGAGAAAATTTGGTCTTTCTATTGATAATATCATTGACGCAAAAATTGTTGATGTCAATGGTAATATTCTTGATAGAAAGTCAATGGGAGAAGATCTCTTTTGGGCTATCAGAGGTGGTGGTGGTGCTAGTTTTGGTGTTATTTTTTCATGGAAACTCAAATTGGTTCAAGTTACACCACATGTTACCGTTTTCAATGTGAAAAGGACTGCAGATGAAGGAGCAACCGATGTTATTTACAAATGGCAATTAGTTGCACCAAAATTGCATAAAGATCTTTTCATTAGGGTGAAACCTATTGTTGTTAAAATTGGTCAAGGGGAAAAAAAGGTAGTACAAGTTAGTTTTATTGGCCAATTTTTAGGGACAATTGAAAGACTTTTACCTTTGATGAACGAGAGTTTACCTGAATTGGGTTTGAAAAAAAGTGATTGCATGTCTATGCCTTGGGTTAATTCAACTCTTTTTTGGTGGAATAAGCCAATTGGTACTCCTCTAGAAACATTGTTGGATGAACCAAAGGAGTCTGACGCAATTAATTTCAAAGCTCAATCAGATTATGTGAAAAAACCTATTTCAAAGAAAGATATAGAATTAATATGGAAAATGATGATTGACGGTGAGACGCTGTTTATGGAATGGAATCCTTATGGTGGAAGGATGGAAGAGATATTGTCATCAGAAACACCGTTTCCCCATAGAGCAGGGAACTTGTTCTTGATTGAGTACTATAATACTTGGATTGAAGAATCTCCTGAAGCTATTAAACGTAACGTGAATTTTTCGAGGTCATTTTATAAATTCATGACACCATATGTTTCAAATTCTCCAAGGGAGGCTTTTCTCAACTATAGAGATGAAGATATTGGTGCCAATCATCCAAGTAACGTAACAAAAATTAACATTTCTAGAACTTACGGAAGCAAATATTTCAAAGGAAATTTTGAAAGATTAATGAATGTTAAAACCAAGGTTGATCCTGATAATTTTTTCACATATGAACAGAGCATACCTACTCGGTCATCTAAAAGTCATATGTAATGTCAATTCTATTGAAATAAATGTCATAATACAATTACGAATAATATTACAATGAATGCATTACAATCTATCTTCTATCGTCTATATATATCTTTTATCTATCTATCTTTCTTTCTTTGCAATCGAACCTTGAATTATTCTAATGCAAATATTGTACTAATGTGGCACTATACAAATTATCACCCATCTCTAACAACCTTGGAACTCTCCACTGTATCAATTAAGCGTGTAACCCCTCTTGAAACCGTGCAACTCTCCACTATATCAATTTAATGTCTAATTATATTATACATTTCCTACCCAAAAAACTGATGAATTCAATGTCTATTTATACTAATATAAATTAGAGTAAAATACACCCCTCCTCCGAGAGGAGCTGAGACTACATTGCACTCTCCTCTTATGCAAGATATATCAGAAAATATTACATTTATCTTCCTTGAGAGAAGGTTGAATTACACTCCCCTATCCTCTAATGTTTAAATGTACATTCTCCTTCCTTAATAATTTGTATTTTTATTTTTTAATAGTTTAGTAACAAAAATCTGACGCACACATGACAATGAAAAATTATGTAGATGCATTTTATTATAATCAAAATTAAAACCACATTCTTCTCAATTTTTTATATACAATATCATTAACACATAGTTTTAAACGTTATTCTAAAATATGAAACCATACAAATAAAATTAATTTTAAAAAATTACTAAAACCAATAAAATATAGGTATTTAAAAATGTATTTTATATTTTAAATCATTAAGTTAATGATAAAAATCATTTTTTTTTATCATTGTCATTGAATTGAAATTAAAAAGAAGTAAATTATTTTTGCTTAAATGGTGGAAACACTTTTATAGATATAGTAAAAGTATTTATTTATGTAAAAATAGATTAAAATGTAGTACAAAAATAATTCTTAGGGGAGAGGATTGTAATATAAGCATCTTTTGGGGGAGAAGAGTATAGTTTATTTTAGGTTTTATTTTCAAGAAAGGAAGATGTATATTATAACATAATAAAGGAGAGAAATGTAATTCAAACATCTCTTAAAAGAGGGAAACATAATTTACTCTACTAATTATCACAAAAAAAATACTAATTCAAATTGATAAATTGATTTCATTTTTTTAAGAAAGATAAATTAATTTCATATGATACGACCAATAAATAAAACATTGCGTTTGCAAGTTAAATAGGAAATTAGGTACATAAACATAACTTCCAACATTATATAAAAAGAAAACGTATAAACTTCTCAAATCTATTTTTTCACTCAACCATACAATGTATTGGACAAGAATCTAATAGTAACGGTTTATGCACCTAACAAACTATTAAAACATTCCAATATGTCTTACACCTTCAACCGTGGATGTACTTCTTAACATTCCTTTAAATATAATTTACAAAATGGAAAAAATTTAAAGCTTAATTTTTTGAATTCTCTCTCACCCTTTGTAACTACGACCTATGCCATATTTATTTTCTACTTATTCATAACCATTTTACAATTTTACTCAATCTCAGCGTTTTCACCATGTCTTCTATTAATATCAATTTCACAAAAAATACTTTTCTACACTTTTGTTGATAATCTGGTTGGTTATAATTTTATTTTTATTAAGAGTCATTGTCCTATGTATGATCATTATGTGTATAAATTTTAGTTTTGAATCATCATCATCATCGCTTTCTTCAACCAACTTTTGAATGGTACTTCTCATTTCTATATCATTATATAATTATTTATATGGAAAGTGAGACATTGTTTTCTTAACAAGACTGATGTTTTTTTTAAAAAAAAAATTGGTTTTCAGGTTTATGCATAACAATTAGAAAGAAGTTTTTCTTCAAAAAAAATTAGAAAGAAGTCTAAGCATTTTAGAGCTTTGTCACACCAAAGTCACCTTATAAGAAGTTTAAGCTCTGTTCATAAACGGAAGCCAATTATTCTTCTCTTCATTAATTAAGTTGTGAACCTTATGGATGGTGATGAAACTTATTAGGATAATTATCATTTTGAGTTTTGGTAATGGTTGAATTTAATTATGGACAGTCCTTACGTTATTTTGGCTTCTGAACATGATGGTGTAATTTAATTATAGAATAGTTAACGTTAAAATTTCTTGGACTTCAACTCTAGATGTATGATAGAAACTTAAAATCTCTATAGAAGCTTTCATTTTATTCTAATTCGATCAACTACACTTTTCTTTTTTTATACTACAGATTATTATTTCCTATTTAGACTAATTTATACTGTAATTTCTATATAATGACATTTATTAATCAATTTTATTCTTCAACTCTTACATATTCCTCCTTCTCTGGTTTTCACCTTTCTTCTCTCTCTTGCTTCATCACTCAGAGCCGATTTATTGTACAACTCATACACAGTAATAATTAACTTCTCAACTTTGTACAAGGATGCATCCATGGACCATGGTAATGTAAGCCGTGATGAACTTTGTTTCTACTAATTTCATATCGATACAAATTATTAATTTAGAAAAACCTTTGGTTTCTATGATAAAAAAAGCATAGATTTTGGACTTTGTTATATGACCTTTTAATTAATCTTGAGAAACTTGACCAACCAAATTAGGGATAACATGACATAGATATAAATTAGAGTGTTAAGAGTCCTCTAATTCCAGGCTTAATGCCGGCGATGGTGGTGAAACGGAGGTAATCGAGAGTGTTGAAGTTTCCGACGACGATTGTGAATGGTGGGTTGCGATCAATGACTGGGTATTCTGGTTTTATTGATGTTGATATATTTGTGCTCATCTTTTCGATTTTCTCTGTGGATCGATTCTACTACAACAAGAGGAAGAAGAATCAGTGTGTTTTGTTTTTGACTCTTAACATGGAGAAGAGCTTAAAAAATGCAGAAAGGGAACAAGTGGAATTGATTTATGTATAGAAAAATTTGTCCAGCTTTGAATTTTTAATTGGACATGAACTGTTTCCGATAAAGGAGGAAGGAAAAGGGGTAACTAAGGATCCGTTTAGTTGGTGGGTTTTGATGGGGAGGGGAGGGGAGGGGAGGGAAAGGAAGGGGAGTCAAATCCCTTTTAGCATCATTTATTGCTCCCCTCAAATTGGAGTTTTTTCAAGGGGAGGGAAGTGGTGATAAAACTCATTTATTATATGGACAATATTATCCTTAATTTTTTTGTTAAATTCGTAAATTATTCTTGTTATCTCTCATTATGATATTGTTACCTATAACTGTGTCGCTTCTCTTAGAACACAGTGCTCTTGTTATAATTTCTTTCATTGCTCTTGCATACAATCCGTTACAATTTTCTTATACTTGTTTTTATGCTCTCATGTACATTTTTTTTTAGGACACTCTTTTACATTCTTGAATTAATATTTTTATAAGGTTTGTATATGTTATAATGTATTTGTTTTTTATTCCAATAGTTCACACGCAGGCACAACAAATGGAACACATTTTTTTTTCCTATTACATTGAATTATATTTATTAAAAATTATTGTAAATATTTTGTTAAAGTTTAATTTTATAAATATTTTATTATGTTAGATAGATCATCAAGATAATTTTTTTTATTAATAATAGATGATTTGATTTTCGGATTTAAATCATAAGTCTCTTATAATATTATAATAAGGATAAAAAAGTAATTTAATTTTAAAATATCTCTCCTCTCCATTTGAACCAAACATATATACAATTAAAATCTCTCCCCTCCCCTTCCTTCCCCTCCTTTGAACCAAACATATAATAATTAAAACTTCTCTCTTCCCCTCCCCTCCCCTCCGTTAAAACCCCTCCCCTCCCCTCCCCTTCGTTTGAACCAAACGGACCCTAAGATGAAGAAGGAGAAGCGAATAAAAAGAAGGAAAATAATCATGTGCAATTAATTTTATATGAAGCTTTTAATCTGATCCGTACAATTTGATCTAATGGTTATTAATGAGTCCTCTCATCCTCTCATTTAAAAAGTCATCTCATTTGAAATGCCCTCTTACCTCTAATTTATTATTTATTCTCCACTAAATGGTTAATGCTATAAGAATAAATATAAATCAACATGCTCATTTATGAGAGACTACATGGATACATTTTTCTATTACTATCATTTATCTTTAACTTTCCACTAAATTTAGACATATGTTAAACATGAATTTAGACAACTTATATCTTTGCAATCGAACCTTAAGTTGTTCTTAAACCTCTATTATGCCGATGTGTCATACTTTAGAGAAGTTTATCATCCAATTGAATAGCCACTCCGATTCTTTTCCTGCCTCTTTTTAATTCAAAGTTTTGTTTCCTTTTGTTAAGATGTCATGTCATTGTGTTGGTTTGCATTTACCATTCCATAAATTATTTTGGATGTTGGAGTCGCATGCTCAACTTTTTTTTCTTGTACGTTGGATGCATACGGCAACACCATGTTTGAAACTTAGGTTTGATATCATAGGATTGAAGTATCACAATTGACTCTCGATCACCGGAGGCATGGGGTGATACTAATGACACCTCATCATATGATATTTTTTTAGTATTTTATCAAGTCCTTTTCTATTTATTTGAGGACTTTTTAGAGGCTTTAGAGTGAGTAACTCATGGTTAGATAAATGTTTTGTAACGTTTTGGTTTGAGTCATTGTATGTCACTTTCTTCCCTAACGAGGTAAGTATAAGTGTTGAGTCTTTTTGATATAGATCATAGCATTGATCCAAACAACGATGGAATATAGAAATTATGGAAGCAATGAGACCAAGTACATTGAAGATATGAATGAAGAGCAAAAAACTTGGGGAAATTATGTCCCAAGTCCCAAAAATAACTTGGAAAGTTACCAAAGATTTTAAATTCCTATGACATACGTTGCTCAAGAGAGGTATGCTGTTGAGTGATGGTGCTTGAAGTTAAATGTTTACGGGTTAAATAGTTTGCTTAGTTCATGAGATGGTGTTGAGACTCAACAACCAACAAAGAGGTTTGTCTTGGAATAACTATGTTTTGAAAGCCAGAGACCACATTCATGTGTGTTGTTGTGTGCATATTATCAATAAGATTTATGAATACAGCTTTGATAATAGTTTTAAGAGCTATTTATGGCAATAATGGATACATCATTTTTCAGTCATCAAAAGAAGACTGCAAATCAGCAAGTCCTTGTTTTCTGAATGAACAAGGGGAAAGATTTGACAAAAATAAAGAAGGAAAATGAAATGCGCGCTATCACAATGATAGTACAATACTGAACAACAAAGTCAATTATTTTGAAGGAAATTTGTGATGATTTACAGTGCAAGCATCCTCCAAGTTGACGCCTTATGCTGCTTTTGCTTGCTGAGAAGAAAAAGAATGAATAATAATGTCAATTGTATTGGGTTATTTTGCTATGCAATTGTGGTACAAAAATCAAATGAAAACAAGACTCACTCGCTTCTCTTCCTCGATTTTGGCTTTGATGAAGGAGTAGAGTGCCACTCCAGCAATTGCAATGGCAGTTCCTATACCAGTTTGGGTGGATATCTTGTTACCTGTGTCAAGCAATTATATTCAATCAAAATGTCAGATTTCTTGAATGGAAACCTAATATGAATAAATAAACACTTGCGAAACTTAAAAGTGCAATAATATGATGGAAGAAAAAAATATTTACCGAAGATAATGATTGAAAATCCAATGACAAATACACGTTTGAGTACGTTGCCAACTGCATGAGTGAGAGGAGCCACTCTCTCCAATGTGTTGGTGGCCACCTGGTGATCGATGAAAAATGTAGGTATATAATATATAATGTATAGTTTCAGCAGGCTTAATATCATCCAAAATATATGCTATTACATTGAAAATGAGGATTTACCTGGTTGTAAAGATGGTAAAACATACCAACCCAGAAGAGATCTGACACAAATTTGACCAAACCTACTTTAGCAATTGCATCAGCGAAGCCGGTCTTCAACAGTGTAGGCCCTTCAATCTATGGGATTAAATCATGAAACAATTGAGGATGCAATGCCAAAGCAAGAAAGTATTTTATAATAGAAATCCACATAAATAGAGAGTAAGTATTAATTAATGGGAAATAAGAAATGTTAATCAATTCACTCACAATTAAGGCCGGTGGTAGGCAGACAATTAGAGCAATGATGGAAATGTAGGCATAGACATTGGTACTATCCATATCAGTCTGCACAAAGAGTTATTTAATAATAATAACAATAATACAATATGGAAAAACAATTCTAAGTATATTAGCTAGGAATGAAGTTGTAGAAGAAGATATATAATTAACCATGGCTTTCTTTGAATAGATACTCCTGTATGTAAATGAAATGTTTGAAATCATAGCACTTATGAAGCCGAGCCAATTGAACGAGAGCTCGGTCAATGATGCCAATGACACACCTGAAAAGTATCACAAACAAAATTACTACAAATTCCAGTTACTAAATTCCTCTGCATATTATCAATTTTTCATGCATACATGAAGGACTGTTGTAAGTGGAACTAAAACAAATGTATAGATAATCATAGCTGAACTTAAAAGAATAATGAAAGAGATAATTAAGAAGTTACCAAGAACAACTGGAGCAAGTGAGAGCCATAGAGTGATGGGAATTGATTGTCCAAGTATGAATTGTGAAGCAGCAGCATTAAAGAATGGCTCAAGAGCTGAAAAACACACAAGTTTAATTTCAATTATCACAGTTAGAAATTAAAGTAGATCTCTTTCCATATCTTTATCATAAAGTTTTATGACACCTTTGATGGTATGCGTGAAAGAAACAGCAACTGCAGCAAATGAGACATTGCTGGTCACATGGCCTAATGCATGACACGCAGCGACAGGAATCAGCAACTTCAGCTGGTTACCGTCTATTGGCTACACAAACAATATCATATCACTATAAGTATCGTTCATATAATAGATCCTTCATGAAAAATAAATTACAATTAACATAATCTATTTACTGTGAAACTATGCATAAGTAAAAGTGGTGGTGTAGCAAATAGCAATTTGGTTTTGTGGAATATAGGCCGAGAGACTTACAGCGCGCTTAGGAAGGCCCACGGTCCAGCTGATCAAACAGTAAACCACTCCCACCAATAAATGGATAACCGACACGAAGCTGCACATACACAGTCAATGACAAGAAACTAAGGAATTTTTTTAGTTTCATATACTATAGAAGTCTAATCTAGCATATGCATAATTAAATTCAATCATAGAATTCTAAGAAAATTCTGATGCAACTGAATGTAAAAAATGTTGCTATCTTGCAGTTGATCACCATAAACAATCATTTGAATGACTTTTAAGTTAGATCCATGAATAATCCGTAAAAAAGTAGATACATTTTTTTTAGTGGACAAAATAGATATAAATAAAATCAAATATTGTTTTTTTTTGAAGAAGTTAAATTAGCCCACTCAAATTGACACCGAAAGAATACCTCGAGGAGGAGCACACTCCCAGATCCCAAGTTAATACCACCAGGTCAACCCAAGTGGATTTTTAAAATCAAATATTGTTAATGATGTAATTATTAAAAAAAATACACTAACTCTACTGATCAATTAAATCTGAATTCTTTTTTTGAAGGGTAAATCTGAATTCTAGCGTGGCATACATTTTGTATAAAATAATGTAGCATACAATCAAACTAATATATAAATAAATTTTAAAAATTCAATAACACTACATAAGCTATTAATTAATTAATTATTCCATAATGTCTTTTTAGCACATGAAGATACAATGAATCAAAAAATAAAAAGATAAGATCATAAGACATGGAATACATGAACGAACACAACGAAGATGGAAATATAAAACGAATTGTAACAACTTACTAAGGATAGGGGAAATAATTATAGATCTTCTTGTTGAGGATGTTGAAAATCACATTCAAAAAGTACCTGCATCAAAAGGACAAAGACGTAATTTCAACACTTTAAAGCGATCACAACCACTCGCACACGATGTAGTTTATCTCAAGTATACAGTTACAACAACAAACTTAACAAAAGAAACACAACACAAACACAGATACTGTCGTAGTGTCGTATGTATTGTAGTTGTGTCTGGTGTTCGACACTTATCACTATCATGATCTGACACCGATACATATGATTATATTTAATTGTACTATTTTTTATGTGGCTACTACATGTTAGTGTCAGTGTCATGTTTGTGTCTGTATCGGTGTTTCATCGGCATGAGTGGACTTACCAAGTGAAGAAGAAAAAACCGGTAGTAAGAGCCGGATACTTGCTAAAGAATCCAACAGGAGCAACCTTCTCTCCACTGTAAACAAAAAAAACAACATTAGTGAGTACAGTTACACGACGGAGTTCTTAAGTCAGAACGGATTAAACGGACCTCACCCGGCGGAATCATCGGCAGCGGCGAGGCAAGGACGGAGGAGTACACCACTTTTCTTAAGAGCCGGTGAACAGAGTTCAGGACGAAGTTGTCTTCCAAAGACAAGGTTCCCGCCATCAGAGACTGATCCGATCGCTTTCACGGAGAGGATGGAAGCGCCATTGGTGAGATGTTCACGATGAAGTTTGTTGAGACGAGGGAGGGAGGAGAGTGTGGTGGCGCGTGACAACACTCGTGACTCCATTAGAATCAAAATGTGGGAAGATGATAAACAAGTAGAGAGTGATATATGGATGATGTTGGTGTTGGTACCTGTGGTTCTCGTTAACCGTCTCTTCTTTGGAGCAAATATTTCCTCGCTAGTTTTTAAATGTCAAAATTTTTAAAAAAACAACTATTTTGTATTTTAATTTTTTTTTTTGAGAAACTATTTTGTAAATTTAAAATACGTTCTATAGATAAATTGACTATTTAAAATCATTAATAATATACTTCATCTGGCCATAATTATAAGATCTTTTTTGAAGGATATGTCCTTAAATATAAGATCAATTACAAAATAAATATTTGTTTCATAATATAAGACCATCTATAAATTTTTAGATGTGTTCATTACTCTTTTTACAACTATATCTCTTATTAATACTATCAATTATATTGAAATTCAAAAATTCAACATTGCATACATTTTTACGTAAAAGGCAATTTAATAATAGTTACACACCTTTTAGACAAATTTATTATTTCAACATCTTTTCTTAATATTCGTAATATTTGTAGATTACTTCTAGATTAAGAGATAGAGGGAGTAGACACTTTGTAGTCCACATTGATTGGTTTAGCGGTTTAGATGTCTCAAGCTCAAATCTTTTCTCATGTCAATTTTTGTGACTGGTATTTATATAATTTTGTTCAGACTTTAAATTAGTCTCATGGTGGTAGATAATGAGAAAAGATTATGAGATTGGAGGTTCAACGGATCTCTGCTAGTGGATAATAAGATTGGTCACCATCTTAATCAGTTATTGATTAAGGTGGTGACTAATACATTTAGAAATATATCGAGTGTCTCACACATTCAAAGATAAAAAAAGATCGTCTACTCCTTCATTTATTTTGTGTTGGGTATGTTCGGGTGTTTCACAAACACGTGAGTAAGGTGTGTTGATGGCTTGATTGTCGTTGATGAAGATTGATGATGGAGTGGATGGGAGAGATGGTGAGAGAGTAGGATGGTATGGTGGAGTTGAGAGGATATGGCTGTGGTTGGATTGGAGAGAGTGGGGTCCTCTTATCTGTTGTGGGAGATTTGTGTCCAAGGTGGAATGGTTGATTGGTGGTGACTGGATGAATGAGTGTGTGACTGTAGCTTCTATTTTGTTCAAAAAAATCATCGGTGCCTTATCATGTCATGTTCCTTCTTTGCCTGTGATCGATAGTTACGTTACGGGTTACTATCAATTTATTTAGATGTTAGTGTTACTCTTACAAACTACAAAGTACTAACTTAACTAATGTCACGGAATGACTCATTTTGTCACCGAAAAGAACAAGAAAAAAGTGAGTTTTTTTTTCTTTCTTGTTTTGTTTTTTTAACAGTTGAAAACCTTTTGTTAGACAAAAGGGCAGTAAAATGCTAGTGTTTTTTAAATTATAATAATTTGATATAATTTAACAATTCATTCTATGAATTAAATTTAATAAAAAAACACTTAACGTGTGCTATGCTATCATTATAGTTGGGAAAATAAGCCAGCAAAATATCACTATTACTTTAGCATCATCTGTGGGCTTAAAGCATGATGCTATAGATGCTTATGCCCAATTGCATTTGAATTAGATCCCCTACAATTGTTGTAGGATATTTAATTTCCGGTTATGATTTTATTTTAAATTACTATATTTTGTTCATCTTTGAGCCTAAAAATAAAAAAAAACATTGTTCCCGAAATATTTGAATGAAATCAATCAATTTTGTGTATCTTTTAGAGTATGAATGGAGCAACCGATTGTGAAAAGAAAAGGAAAGAAAAATATATGTCTCTTGAGCTTAACGTGAAAAATCTCCGTGATGTTTCTAATGAAACATAAAAAATGAAACAATCCAAAGAAAAGAAAAAGAAAGGGGATAGAATAAAAGGAAAAAAAATTGATGAAAAAGAAATGAAAAAAGAGAAAAAGAGACAAAATGCTCAAGTGGATTCTATCACAAGTCAATTGCTGAAGGTGTTTTGTTCATATTGCTAAAGGTTATTGGTTGAAAAATAAAAATAAAAATAATGTGTTCAAAATAATAATAATAATAATAATTTTCCACCTCTTGGAAAAACCATTTCTTTGTTTTTTTAACAAACTAAAATGAGATATATTAACAACAGTGATTCACCCCGCATAAGGTGTGCAAAGGGGAACCCACCAAAGTATTTACAAGAACAAGGTAGTTACATCAAGAAACCACCGCCAAAAATAAAACGAATTACAATTGGAGGCTCATACATAAGGTGGGATTTTGCCACCATTCATGATAACTATATGCAAAGTTAAATTGTTTCGATCTTAACCATAAAAAAGAATGTAATTTGACCTGTTCAACAAGGACCAAAAGGCTAGAGGTCATGTTTTGGAATAGACATTTGTTCCTTTCCTTCCATATGACCCAAACTGAAGCACACCAAATTACTTTCATAAATGTGTGAGTGAACCTAGGCATCCCCGCCATTGAAGTGAATTGAATAAAATGTTGCCGGATGTTGTCAGGGGGCACCGTAGAAATATGTAACCAACACCATACATGGTGCCATAGAGATCTGAATATGTCATAGTGTAAGAACAAATGTGCTGAAGTTTCCAACCCTCCACAACCTGTAATACAATCCGTGTCTGTAGTGGGGATGACTTGTCGCCGAACCAAGTTGTCTTTCGTAGGTAGTCGATTACGGAGAAGCCGCCATACAAGCACTGACACCTTGGATGGGATATATTTGTGCCAGACGTCATCAACCACGGTCATATCCGAAGAAGCGTCAATGGTGGTAAGAAAGTGGTAAGCTCCCCTCACCGAATAGCCGTGAATAGAATCTAACAACCAGCGCCATACATCATGTACGTTATCCTGCAAAACAGTGTTAGACATTAAAATAGAGCACTCCCTCACACTCTCCTCCTCCCAAGCAAACAAATGGCGCCTCCATACTCTAACTCCTCCATTTCTTTGTTGTATTATCTCACCTTGCAATCTTAACTATGACCCCGTTACAACCTTTGAAAAATGTCATTTTTAATCGTGCTTGCTTTCACAAGAGATATAAGTTTATAATCAAGTTTATGTTAGGACATTGTCTTTGATGAAATTTAAACGGATTCTAGTCATCCAATTATGAACTGAGTGATTTTCTGAGGTAAGAGTCCTATCATTAAGAAACATATCATTTAGAGGAGCCTAAGCCTCTAACTTGAAACTCGAATTGGTGAACCCTTGGTCTTGTCTTTGCCTAATGTCCACACTTGTATTTGATGTTGTGTTCTTTGTTCTTAATCTCCGCTTGTTCCTAATTTTTTCTGTTTAAAGTCATTGCTTGAGGACAAACAATAGTTCAAGCATGAAGGAGTTTCATAAGTCTGTTTTTTTAATATAATTTTATGGTTTTATTTTACTTAGTATTTTTATTTGATTTTAGTTTCAATTTACTACATTTTGTTTAATTTCTTTTTTATAGGAGAAGAACAAGAAAACATGAAGAAAGTGATGACAAAAATGCACCTGACCAAAGCTTTGAATATAAGAAACTAAGTGGTGGTACTTAAAGACCAAGTCAATGCAAAATGAATGTTCACATTATGTGAATAGCAAGCATCATCATGTCAGTAGCCAAAAGATCAGAGAAGAACGAACGTCTCACTACAAAAAGCAGAGTCTAGTACGACCACCTTAGCCCTATGCTACAACCATAGTGCAACAAGAAGGCATGATAAGTTGAAAAGTTGAAGGTTGCTGAAACTCTGAGGTGGTTAGAAGATATTCAAAACATAAAAATAATCTAGTTTCTCTTGAACTGATATAGGGTAATTGGACTTAAAAGAATTTTGCAAATGACTTCAACATGAAAGTATCATTGGTTAAAAATATCTTTGCATCTTTAAAAGGAAACATTGGTTACATTAGTTTACCTAACCTTTAAAAATTTGTTTTCCATAACAAATAAGAAGAATTGGATTGAAGTGTCTATCATTGTGATAAAATAACAGTTCTAAGGAGACTTCATATTATTGTTAATTTTTATACCAAACAATCAATTTTTAAGTTTCAATTTTCTTACCCAATCAACTTAGAAAAAGTAATTTGGTAGTAGACAAATTATTACGCGATAAAACTACGCACTTATAACTTATCAATCTTCCGTTTGATATATCTACGAATTTGAAATCATTGGTAACCTGATTTTACAGTGTAATATCCTTCTTTAGAAGCCATTCAAATTCAACATATCTTCTTCATGTTGATTAATCACATGATTCTTCATTGTTTTATCTCTGTCAGCTAAGATAAAGTTTCTATTTATAACATCCATGTTCCAACAATTGTTTTCCTATCAAATAGGTACCTAACCAGGAGAGCATGTGTGTGTGTTTTCAGATAGTTATGGGGTAGAACCTTAAACCTGTTATTTAATTTTTTTGTCTAGTAGCATAGTGGCGGGAGCTCACACAATTAAATGTAGAAAAATGGGGTGTTCGAGGTTCGAACTCTGACCCTGCATAAATTATGCAATGTCCCTACCATTTGAGCTAAGCTCACGGGGACCAAACCTTAAACCCGTTACGATAAAGAATAAAATAATCTTAACAATAATATTAACTTTTTCTCAAGGAGCAATAATCTTACCTTATCTACTACTTCTACTATTATTATTACTCCCTCTGTTCCTTTTTAAATGTCTTTTTAGAGTGAATTTTTTGTTCCTACTTAATTGTCTTTTTGGTATTTTAAGGGTACGATTTGTCAATTATACCCTTTGTCAATTACTTTTATCTTTTTCAGGAAAACTAATTAATGCTATCTATTTGGAAAATTAAAGTTTGTTTGTTTTTTTAAAACAAAATTTGTTTCTTGTTATCTTCAAATTTAAACAAAATTTTGTTTCAAACAATGGTTTCAAGAAGAGTTAAAATTCTATAAATAAGATGAGTAACAATTGTTAAAAATTTCAAGTGTGACTCTAGCATTACTTGAAGCCTTAACTTTAATTAAATGAGTTGGAAGAAAGTTAATTTTTTCTTAACTTTTGATAATGTGAAGTTGAAATAATTTTTATATTGACTTACAATAATTAAATAGATATACACAATATTTAGAAAATTGACAATTGTTTGTTAGGAGAGAGCGCGCGCAAAAAAATAGGAATTTGTTGGAGAAAAAAATAATAATTGTTTGTTACGGAAGAAACATAACATATTAAATTTATTAGAAAGATAAAGAGTGTGAAATAGAAATTTATTGGTGGATTAAAATGAGGGTATAATAGAAAGAAAATGTGCAAAAATACACATCGCTATTTTTGTGTTAATTTTCTAAAAAGACACTTAAAAAGGTACGGAGGGAGTATTAATTTAGGAAAATCAATAACCACCAAATTTCTGTTATTACCCTAAACTAATCAAATAAAATCATTGAATTAGTGGATCAATTTGTCATTTTAGAAATTTGATTGTTCAAGATTAAAAATTAACAATTTACCCTTCTTCCAAGTCTGACAAAACCTCCTTCATCCGGTTCACAAGTTTTGAAAAAAATCAAAGTTCATAGTGTGTTGGAATAGAAGCTCCACCTCAATGACCACTCCCAGTTAAGGACTCTTTATTAGAGGAAGAAAAAATGAGTTCTCGTTAAGAAACGGGTAATTATATAAGGACTCTCTTTCCTAGGCAACTAACGGGTCACACGTTTAAAAGAAGTAATAAAATATGTACTATGTTGTCCCGCTTACAAAAGAAGTAATATTTTAATAATTAATAGTTGTTTTGATTTTTAAAAAAAATAATTAATAGTTGTTTTAAATATTATTTTTATCTATTTATCATCATTTTAAATAAAATGTTATTCATACAAATTATTATTATTATTTTTTAGCGAAGGAATGTAAAATTTATAATGTTAATTTTTTCATTTTTAAATTATTAGCAAATGTGGAAGAAATTTAAGTTCATGCGAATAAATAAATATTTTATAATTTAATTTTTTTTAAGGATTATAATTAAGGGTTTTGTTAGAAGACACCTTTTATGAAAGTGTCTTTTATAATTAAGCTTATTTAAATCCTTTTCATTGAAGTCTTTATTAGTGTACTTCTATTGGAGTCATTGACTTCTTAATAAATACTTTTATTAAAATATTATAAATAAATGATGTGTAACGTGAGGTCCATTTAAAGAGTCCATATTAAGGAACTACCATTATGGATGCTCTAAGAATCCAATTAATGTTGTTAATGTTTTTCCACATGTAACTAGGTTAGTTACCATTCTTCGACTTTATAAAGTACCTATTTGAAAAGTATATGTTGCCTTGAGATATCTAGCCACATAAGAGTCGGGTTGTCTATAATCCTCCGAACTTGTTTTGTCAATAAAGCTTGATTAACAAGTCTATTACCAAGTATCAAGAACACCATTATCAAACAACTTTACTTTAATAACTAACACAACGGTGAAGCCTTGCACATCATTGAAGTAGCCTTGACTACCCGACTTTATTTTTTGAACAAATACATTTTTTATACCTAACTATCCCAGCAATAACAAGTTTATTAGCCCAAGGAGAAATAATTAGAACACCAAGTCCATTAATTCATCTGATTTTTTACATTTTCAAAGTCTCACCAACATTTTTCTTTTCTAAACTACGGAAATGAGAGTTTTTATTAAAAAACGATATTAATGATCATTTTAAAACTATCTACTTAAGGATGTGAACTCAACACCTTGAGATTAACATGCCAAGCTCTTACCAACAATTACGAATGGATGATTAGTTTTTTTTATTTTATTTTAAAATAGTTGAATTATTTACATTGAAAAGGACATTTTTAATCTATTTATTACATAGTCAACTATGAATGAATTCACTCTTAAAACATCATCAAACTCAACTTTTATTTCTTTTGTTACAGTTTTTGTTTTGTTTCCATCTTTAACTGTTGCTTATTTATATTTTATATAAGTGTTCTGGACCGACTAAGAGCCAACAAAATAAGGCCCAAACACGACGAGGGCACAAGTTAAGTTTTGTGTGGAACACCGCACTAGAGCACGACTGAGTCCATCTGAATCGTTGAAGGGATCTTTAACCGCCGCCTACGGAGGCATCATATTTTACAGAGGCAATTATTCTCCTACACACCTATATAAGGGTGACATAGTGTCACATCCAAGGTACGATTCACTTTTACCACATTTCACATATATATCCACCTCATTTTCATACTGACTTGAGCGTTGGATTGCTAACGTGCTTGCAGGTACAATTTTCCTCCGCCGTAAAAACCACCGCAAAGGATCAGCATCTACCACAACAGAACGTTCAACACAACCGTACTCTTTTCTGGATCTTCATTGCACAGATTCAACGTTATACACATGAGAATTTTTATTTTTTGGGTCAAACAAAAAACATCAGCCTGACCCGTGACTTAACATATATAGAAGGACGATAGCACATTCACATTGCTGCATTGTATGATCATGGTGCGTTTCCAAAACAAAGACCAGCACACAGCCACACACAGTGATTATATCACGTTTTAATAGAGAAAGAGCACGCCACGACAACAAGAGAGTTGTTGCACCCGTACCGTGAGGACGCAATGTGAAAATTAATCAGCAATTTGTGATGCGTCATCAATGAGCAGGGCCAAGAGTACTAAAGTTCCCAACAAAAAATATTTTTTCATCAAATTTTATGAATAAAAAGGCCGCGTATACAAATTAAAAAGGTCTTAAAGCATTCACAATGGTAGTCCACTAATAGAAATTCCTTTAATGAATCCCACATATACACCTCATTTATTTATAATTTTTTAATAAAAGTTTCTATTAAAGATTCAATCGCTCCAATGACAATGAAGGGTTCTTAACAAGAAGTGATCTTTATTAAATAAGGAACCCTTAAGAACCTCCCATTAAAGATGCTCTTATATATTAAAATCTGTCTTAGGTCTCATCCACAAATAAACTTGATTGGGCTGGCTCGGCCAATGAGTACGTATAAAAAAATAAAACATCATGGACACGTCTAATTAATCAAACACAAAATTGTGAATTAGTTAAGTATAGGTTAGATAACGTTGAAAATTATGGTTAATTATACAATTGAATTAACTATCTATTCAATAAAATTAATCATGCTTATCATACTTTTAAGCATGATTAATTAAGTGTTGCAACGACAGACAAAAAATAGGTGTTTAAAGAGACAGATTAAGAAATTTTAATTAATGTAGTCAACATATATATAGTTTTGCAGAAGTAAAATGTTTATATATTCAAATACTATATAAAATTTCATTTTTTAAAAATCAATATACATCATAATTATTGTTTACCGTTTTTCATACTTTGAAAACATTGAATAATTTTTTCATTTTCAAAGCTAATAAAATCAACAAATTGAAAAGAAAATCAAAACTCGTGATTCCGGGTGTCACCGTGGGGATGTTGCTTCTCTTTAGAATTTAAAAATCTGGGGTTTTTCATTTTTGTTTTGTTTTTTTAACTAAAATTGGGGTTCTAATTCTGCAATTTGGTAAAAAAATATTATTAATTTTTATTTCCTATTGATGAGGTGTGCCTTATTTGTCATAAGATGTGTTTGAATACTTTTGGAAAGCATGCCATTTAATGTAAGGAGTTTTCCAACTTTAAGTACGTACATGACTTTGTTAGGGATGTCATTTTTTATATATTCAGGCAGGTGAGATTATCAGTGAAAAAGGAGCGTGCATGAGGACTTTGATCCACCATATAGAATATCGACACTTAAGCTGCAAATGTTATGGTGCACGGATGTGTAGGAGAAAAACATGTTTGTATGGATTTGACTGGGGTTTCACCACTTGTGTAAATAATCCTTGACACATATATAAAATTAAAGTTGAAGATAAAAAAAACAAGGATAATTTTTTTATTTCTTTTTGATAAATAAACGACTTAATAATAACCACTTTAAAATTCACACAAATAAAACAAGAAATCCAGAAATTTGAATTCAGATACGGTATCCAGCCAAACAATTATTAATTGAATATATTTGTTTTATAATTTATTGTGTGAGTCTTGATCAGTTAGTCAAACTTCATCATCGTTACTCCTTTTTGTTTCATACGCCGTATACAAATTTTTATTTTTATTTTTAAAAAATAGTGAGGGTTAAATGCGGCACATACTCATATATAAAGCACCCTTTAGTTCATTGAAGAGCATCACAGCCAAAACAATCTTCATTCCATTGTTCTAATGGCTACTAAAAATGACTTATACAAACCAAGTGAGCTTTTCCATGCTCAAACTCACTTATACAAAATCATGTATGGTTTCCTTAATCCAATGTCTGTTAAATGGGCACTTGACCTTAAAATACCAGATATTATCCACAACCATGGTCAAGCCATTACTCTTTCTGAGCTCATTTCAGCTCTTAACGTTCCACAATCAAAAGAAACATGCGTCAATCGACTCATGCGCTTATTAGCACACATTGATTTCTTTGCAATTGTCAAAATTCATGAAACCAAAGAAGGATATGCCCTTACTCCTACATCACAGCTCCTTGTCTCTACCACTGATCATTGTTTATCTGCAATGGTTCGGTTGCTGAACACTCCAACTCTTGTTGACTCGTACAATCATTTAGGGAAATGGACTTGTGGAGAGGATCTCACAATTGTTGAGACTGCATTAGGCCCTGAAAGTTATTGGGATTTTATTCATCAAAATTCGGCATACTTGAAGTGTTTTAATGATGCTATGGAAAGTGATTCTCATGTTGTGAGGTTGGCTTTGAGAGATTGTAAGTCTGTTTTTGAAGGGATTGGTTCATTGGTTGATGTTGGTGGTGGAACTGGAAACACAGCTAAGATTATATGTGAGACGTTTCCAGAGCTGAAGTACATTGTCTTGGACCTTCCACAGGTTGTTTCAGGTTTAACAGGAACCAATAACTTGAGTTTTGTTACTGGGAACATGTTTAAATCTATCCCTCAAGCTGATACCGTTTTGCTCAAGGTATATCATACAACTAGAATCATCATATCTTTTTTTTCTTTTTCAGATTGAAGTGTATCCGTTGTCCAACACTCATGCATGCACCTTAGCGTACTAAAAAGAATCAAACAATGACTAATTTAGTCCGTGAACTACCTGTCACATTTTGGTTCTTTTCGATGTGGTTTGGTTTAGCAGTTTAGTTTTTATGTTTCATAAACAGTCCTAGTACATTATTTGGTTCGGTTTTGATTTTTCTTATAGTCCTAATTTTATCAATTAATAATAGCAATTTGAAATAGTTTGGCCAGAAAAAGTACAGTTCATTTTTTGCAAAGGTAGTTTTGGTTCGATTCAGAACAACTGAACTGGTGTACCGAACATTTAAACCAGTTCAGTATGGAACGAATCATTAACAGTTCGATTCAGTTTTACCGAACTTGTAAAGGTTCAGTCATGTTGTTTATGCCTTCAATTTGAGATTCTGAGAAAACTCATAATCGTGACACGATTATGAGTGGCGTGACACGATTTTGTTGGCAGAACGTATGGTTCCTGCTGAAGGCAAAATCGTGGCACGATTTGTACAGGCGTGACGCGATTGCTGGATAAGGTTGTCGTACCTTGGGTCGTACGCTTCAACCGTGGCGCGATTTTGTCTGTCACCGTGTACTATTTAAGTGTTTCAGCTCATTTTTTGAAGGGGGAGGAGAGAGAACTTCAAGAGAAGAAAACTTGGGAAATCAAAGGAGGTAACTTTAGGGTTTAGGGACTTTGATTAGAGTCCTCTTGGGTTGGGAAACATTGTAAACACCTTGGGTGAGTGAAAATCATTGAATGTCTTGTTCATTGGTGAGATTGGAAAAATAGGTAGAAGTTAGGGTTGTTCTTTGTGAGCTTGTTGAAGTTAACTTCTTGTAACCCATTTGTATCTCTTTGTAAGAACTCATTGATAGTGGATTGGAGAGATCAATCTCTCCCCAGAGGAGGTCTAGTTGGACCGAACTGGGTGAACATTTCTTGGTGTGTTTTGTTTCTCTTCTCCCTTTATCTCTTGCTTGTGGTTTTGTGTTTTTCACTTTGATTCCTAGATTAGATCTAGGTGTTGCTATTGTTGTTATTGCTTGTGTTTACTTTGATATTGGTTACTACTTTCATTTGCTCCACACATCATAGTTTGTATTGGTGTGAGATTTTGAGTAAGAATACACAGCAAGTCATGATATATACTATGTATTGGAGCTTGTGGTTCATAACTCATAACTAATACTTGTGTTGAAACTGAAATATAGGTTCAATTCTTAATTAACACAATATATATTATTAGCAAAAGTTATTGAAAGAGTTTTTGATCCACTATATGTATTTCTATGTTTGCAGTGGGTTTTACACAATTGGAGTGATGATGATTGCATCAAGATACTAAAAAATTGCAAGAAAGCTATTTCTGGAAAAGAGAAAGGAGGAAAAGTGATAATCATAGATGTAGTGATAAATGAAAAACAAGATGAACATGAAATGACAGAAGTAAAGCTTTTATTTGATGTGGTTATGATGACCTTTCTCAATGGAAAAGAGAGAAATGAAAAGGAATGGAAACAACTTTTCTTACAAGCTGGCTTCAAATATTACAAGATCTTCCCCACATTTGGTTTTAGGTCTCTTATTGAGCTCTATCCTTAAACCTTGCTGTAATAAATTTATATTATAGCTGTACATGTAATAAAGGAGCCACTCATATTTAACTCTAGTGATATATAGATGGCCTCTGACCAGTGTAATAAGAAGCAAGAATAAGAATGGAATTTGTGTGATATCGATTTCTCAAAAAAAATGCAAATAGTTTTGCAGTGCCTTGCACAACTTACATCAGAATTTGATGTATCAATTTGATATTTGGTAAAAAACATGTTTTATTCAATAAAGTTGAACTGAATTTCATGAAGTATCAACAAGCATGCTGTCCAAATAGTAAAATTCAATATTATTCATAACTTGGTATAAAATATAATTTGTTACATAATGATAATGATGTAGGAGGGTTTCCTTAGTATTTTATTATTTCTGTCAAATTTTATTATTTGTTTGTTTTGTTTCAGTTTGTTATTATCGGTCCATTAGGGTTTTGTTATTTCTCTATTTAAGCTTAACATTGTAGCCTAAGAAGCAACTTTTTCGTTCAATAAAAATTTTCGAAACTTTTCTCTCAATTCTGGTGGATTCCGAAAAATATGATAAATTTGTCGCTTACGACCTGTCTGTTTATCTTTTAGGTTTAGCGCTTACTAACCCTTACTTTCGTTCCGCATCACATAACTAAATATATAGATATAAGAAGGACCTATATATAATTGTTAATTTGCTGAGAGTGGGAAACCAATTCCAGGTCTATGAGTGGGGAATGCAACAGACAGCATGATACAGAGAACACCAATTCCAATAGGCAATGCAGTAAGGAGTTCATGCATCTCATGGGAAGGTGATGGAAAGAAACAGCTAACCACATTATGGTCAAATATTGCAATAGCCGAAAAAACCAACATTGGCATAATTGCAAGAATTTTTGATATGATTTGTGAATAGTATACAACTATTGTCGATCCTATTTTGGAAACTAAATAATTGCTAATGAATATAATTTATGGCTAATGAATTGTTAATGAATATTTACAAATCAAACATATAATGAATAGATACATATTTTCATAATAATTGCATGTATGAAAGCAATGAACCTTAGTTGATATTTAGCATCAAGTTCATGTGGAACGAATAGACATATTTTAATAATAATTGCATGCATGAAATCAATGATCCCCAGTTGATATTTTGCAGGGCAGTTTCTGTATAATCGGAGGCTCGATTCTCATGTAAAAATAAGCCCTTAATAAATCAAAGCTCTCTCATACTAAAAATATTAATTAAAGAAGCAAAATGGAAAAGAAGGAAAAAAGGAAGAAAAAAAACATAAATTATGGGTGATGAATGTCAGGGTCGTTCCAATAAAATTGGAGGCTCGGCTCTAATATTAAAAATGGCCCCTAATAAAAATAATTAATGATAATTTAAACAATTGCAAATTAACATCCTTCAAAAAATTGCAAATTAACAATAAGCATTATTTTGATTTTAATTTGTTTTGTTGAATTTTTGTTGTTGATAGATGTGTGTGTTTGACATAACTTGTCCATTTACTCTTTATTTTTGTCAAATACTAAGTGTTTGATTTAGACCTACATAACAAAAGAAAATATTATCCTACGTCCCAACAATTATACTCATACCCGTACAAATAATTGAGGCCCCCATAAATTGGAGGCTCAACTCCGTAGAGCTCCTTGCACATGCCAAGGAACGGCTCTGATGAGTGTTGAACCCAAGACCCAAACAATGCAAGCCGGCTTTTGTACCACTAAGCCGCTGCAATAGCACTAAAATATAAATCACATGCCGTATATTTATTACTCGTTTACTGGACAATATTTTTTCTAAACACCCATACCTTGGGGAGGCCCAGCTCCATTGAGCTGTTTGCAACCCAGGGCCGGGCCTGATATTTTGCATCAAGTTCATGTGGAAGTGTAGCTGATCCATCAATGATCCATAAGCCTTTAAATGTGGCAAATCCATAACATATGTTACCTTTATTGTCTCTGAAGCTATCAGTGAAGCATAGTAGGAAGCATGAGGCACCACATAGGGATAAAAGTGATAAAGTCATTAACTGTATAACGTGGTCACACTTGCCTTGGTTTGTGAATATTGGTGATAGAAGTTGGAATGAAAGGACAGTGCCTGTTGGTAAAAGATTGGCTAAATGAGCTGTGCTTTTACACGTTTAAGCCACATATAAAAGGGCGTTTCTACGGTGCAGCCAAAAAATTGATTTTTATTTTTTTGAAAAAGTTATTTTGTCTAGCACCGCTGTGAATCAGTTTCTGTGTACGACAACTCAACCATTTCTTTAGGAAATTTTGGTGTATCAAAATTCTTATATATACAGTTGTCAATGTTCTGTTATAATTTGAAGGCTCCTATTACTAATTTTAAATAAATGATGCTACAAACTGGAATTGCATTGCTCTGAACTATTGAGATAGATGATGTTGGTAAAGTACATATTTTGTTTGAGTTTGAAAATAGAGTTGATGCCTCCAGTTTTGTATGTTGACCACAAAGCCAATCCTTTATGACTTCCCTTTCTTTTGTATGTTGAGACTGCATTAGGTCCTGAAAGTTATTGGGATTTTATTCATCAAAATTCTTCATACTTGAAGAGTTTTAATGATGCTATGGAAAGTGATTCTCATGTTGTGAGGTTGGCTTTGAGAGATTGTAAGTCTGTTTTTGAAGGGATTGATTCATTGGTTGATGTTGGTGGTGGAACTGGAAACACAACTAAGATTATTTGTGAGGCGTTTCCAGAGCTGAAGTACATTGTTTTGGACCTTCCACAGGTTGTTTCAGGTTTAACAGGATCCAATAACTTGAGTTTTGTTGGTGGGAACATGTTTAAATCTATCCCTCAAGCTGATGCTGTTTTGCTCAAGGTATATATCATACAACCGATAACATGATGCCATTTTTTTGTCTTTAATTACATCTAATACTCTACGAAGCAGCGCAACATCGATATTTCAGATTGAAAGTGTATTACATCGATACTTGTGTTTACATTTAATTATTTTGTTTATTCAAATAATTATCAATATTGATGTGTACATCAGTATATGTTAAACTATCAGTTCGAGTTTGATTTTTTTCCGGTGGGGTTTGTAGAGAGAAGAGTGAGGTAGCACCTATAGTAGAAAAGTTGGTAGAAAATAGGCTTAGAGGGTTTGAACATGTAGAGAGAAGACCCGTAGATGCCATCGTAAGAAGAGTAGATCAGATGGAGGGGAGTCAGGTCAAAAGAGGTAAAAGAAGACCTATGAAAACTATAAGAGAAACCATTAGAAAGAATTTAGAGGTCAATGAGTTGGATCCAAATATGGTTTATGATAAAACACTATGACGTAGTTTGATCCATGTAGTCAACTCCACTTATTGCATGTTTGTTTCCACGGTAGAACCACAACAAACGTAAGTAATAAGTATGTGCTGAAGCTCCATTTTGTAGCTTCTCAAAAAACATTGCATTGCGACATGCACCCACTTGTGGAAAAGTCAATCCAAACATACTATCAGTGGGATAAGCTTGGTTGTTGTTGGGGTTTGTTCAGATTTTGGTCTTTTAATGGTCATCATATTTGATTTTTTTGTCTCTTTTCAGCAATCCTAATTATCAGTTAACAATAGCAAATTGGTATAGTTCGGTTCACAATTTTTTATTTTTTTTTAAATGTACCGTTAGGTTTTTTGTAAAAGTAGCTTCGGCTTCGTTTGGAACCACAAAATCAGTGCACCAAACCTTTACACCAGCTCCATTTGGGACGAACCATTAACGGTTAAGGTTCTGGTCGGTTTAGTTCGGTTTCCTTCCTGATTCGAACCATCAATAATCCTATGTTTTTGTGCTGGTTATTAATAGCTCATACTAGTACTTGTGTTGAAACTCAAATATAGGTTCAATTTATAATTAACACAGTATATGTATCATTAGTAAAAGTTATTGACAGAGTTTCTGATGCACTATATGTATTACTATTTTTGCAGTGGGTGTTACACAATTGGAGTGATGATGATTGCATTTAAAATACTAAGAAATTGCAAGAAAGCTATTTCTGGAAAAGAGAGAGGAGGAAAAGTGATAATCATAGATGCAGTGATAAATGAAAATCAAGATGAACATGAAATGACTGAAGTAAAGCTTTTGCTTGATGTGGTTATGATGACCTGTTTCAATAGAAGAGAGAGAAATGAAAAGGAATGGAAACAACTTTTCTTACAAGCTGGCTTCAAATATTAAAAGATCTTCCCCACCTTTGGTTTTAGTTCTCTTATTGAGCTCTATCCTTCAACCTTGCTGTAATTTAATAAATAATTGTATTTTTGCTGTGTTAATTTTTTTTTGCTAACCAAAGTATGGACGACATCAAGAGGCTACATAAACATCCCAACTAGGTTGACATCCAACTGAAACCTCCATCGTCTACCACCTACTTTATATATATTATTAAAAAAAGAGAAAATAATATGTACAAGAAGGGGGAGACTAGGCCAAAACCCTCAGAAAAACTAAGTGTGCAATCAAAAAACTAAGGAAACCAATAATTCGGCAAACCGATACGTTCACAATAAAAATCGGCCAACAAAGACGAAGGCATAGAATCTAGCCAAACAGTACCCAAAACTGAATGCCATACTCAGCTAATTTATCCGCCCAACAGTTTCCCTCGGGATAAATATGAGAGCAAGTAGCCTGGAGTCCCAAATGAAAACAGTTATGCCGCCGGTTCCGAAGACGGTAAGGAACAATGTAACATTCTTAAAAGCCTGAACCGCAGAATTTGAATCGCTTTCTATCCAAAGATTTTTGCTGTGTTATAAATTTATAAGGTGATTGTAATAAAGGAGCCACTCATATTTAACTCAAGTGACATATAGGTGGCCCCTGACCAGTGTAATTTGTGTGACATCAATTTCTCAAAATAAAATGCAAATATTTTAGTAGTGCCTTGCACACTTTGAAGTAACAATTTGATATTTGGAAAACATGTTTTATTCTATATAGCTGAATTGAATTTCATGAAGTATCAGCATGATTCCAATTAATGAAATTCAATTGTATTCATAGTTTCACATATAATATAATTTGCTACATAAATATATAAATATAAAAAGGGCTTATATATAACTGTTAATTTGTTGAAAGTGGGAAGCCAATTCCATGTCTATGAGTAGGAAATGCAACAAACAGCATGCTACAGAAAACACCAATTCCAACAGGCAATGCAGTAAGGATTTCACGCATCTCATCTGAAGGTGATGGAAAGAAACAGTTAACCACATTATGATCAAACATTGCAATAGCTGAAAAAACCAAGATGGACATAATTGCATGCATGAAATCAATGAACCTTAGTTGATATTTTGCATCAAGTTCATGTGGAAGTGTAGCTGATCCATCAATGATCCATAAGCCTTTAAATGTGGCAAATCCATAACATATGTTACCTTTATTGTCTTTGAAGCTATCAGTGAAGCATAGTAGGAAGCATGAGGCACCACATAGGGATAAAAGTGATAAAGTCATTAACTGTGTAACGTGGTCACACTTGCCTTGGTTTGTGAATATTGGTGATAGAAGTTGGAATGAAAGGACAGTGCCTGTTGGTAAAAGATTGGCTAAATGAGCTGTGCTTTTACATGTTTGATTGATGGCTCTATGAAAAAGGTTCCTTTGTGGTTCTGCAATCTCCATGTTGTGAAGAAGTGGTAGCTTTTGTTCATCATAGAGGTTTGATACTTTAACATCCATGGCTTGAAGAACTTTTCAAATGCCTTTCTGTTTTGCTTTGATAAGCATTTGTTTTGAAGCATAGGTTTGATAAAAAGACATATATTCATATTAGATGGGAGTTGGGGGAAGTATGGGCTACGTAAGCAATAGTAAAAACTAATTTTGAATTAATCGATTTTATAACATTAATTTTCATTAAAATTGAGTTAATGTAAAATGACTTATTTTTAGATACATTGACACATACATGTGTTAAATAATAAAATTGAGGCTAAAAATCATGTATGGAGATACACATTGTTTTTGAGTAAATTAATACTCCGGTTCTTGAAATTGTAAAGGCCGACCTATTTAGTCCCTCAAATCACAAAATAGCAAATTAATTCCTTAAATTAAAGAGAGCCAATCATTTTAGTCCTCTATCAAAATATTTCTTTAGTTAACATCTATCAAAAGTAACTGAAAGATGTGTGGACTTGACTGGGGTTTCACCACTTGTGAGTTTAGGGGTCAGGGCTTTTAAGGTAGGACATGCAACCTTAAAAGCTGCGTCAAACAAAGTGGCCAAACATGAGAAAACGTGTTCTGACAATCAACATGTTTTTATACCATTTGCTTATGACACTTTCAGCTTCCTAGCATCAGAGGTTGTTGACCTTCTACATAGCGTTCAAAGGGTTATGCATAACAATGTTATGTCTCATAGGTCTATGAATGTTGTGTTTACGATGATTGATTTTGCCATCCAAAAAGGTCTAGCGGCTCAATTTATTGTCCGCTTGCCTCCTATTCATTTGTAAGTAATATTGATAATAAATTCTTTTATTAAAAAATAAAAATAAGAATAGTTTCTTGGTACATCAAATTAAATATACAACATTTAAAATTGTGGTATTAAATTTAGAAAAAAAATACTAATTGACTAACGTTCAATTTAAGGATCAAATTGCTCTTTCAAAAATTTGAGGAACTAAATTTGCTTTTTCAAATTTTGCTTAGAATCAATTATAGAGGCAAAAAGTAAATTTACTTTTTTAAAATCACAATATTCATAAAAAGATTGATTTCGAACATAATCTGAATGTAGCCAAATATAGGGGAAGTAAGGTAAAATTGTTTTTACTTGTCAAAAACACCGACCGAAAACTTGATATTATCGGATTTTAACTTAATTTGTGGTTCTTTGTTCATCATGGCTTAAAGTTTGTTAGTTGTAAAAAAGATTAGGAGGTTTTGCCTTATACGTGACAGTTATGAATCCAAAAGCTTGCGGAATAGAAGATAATAAATAAGAGAGATAATGCGTGAGATTTCAATCATCAACTTTTGATGAAGAATAAAGTTTGGTGGCAGAGGAATTTTTTTGCTGAGACGCAATGACTATATAACCTAACTGGGATTTGCATCGGTATGCTTTATAAGCACATGATGCACGTGGGCTTAGAGGTTCCAATGTAAGAATAGTTAGAAAGTTGCTTTATTCACATTGATAACTTCACAATGACACAAGAAAATTATTCAAAAGCCCCCAGCGGTAGTTAACTACCGTTGGGTTAACCGGCAACAGTTAACTGCCGCTGGTGTCAGCAGTAGTTAACTGTCGTTGGTGTCGTAACATATTCAAGTCAGAACTCAGCTTCCAGCCACTCTTTCATGTCTCTACCTCTCTAAAAATTTCAATTTTCACTCTCTCTCTAAAAAAAAAACTCTACCAAAGCCCCGTTTGGATTGGCTTATTTTGAGCTTATGTGGGCTTATCTACTCCCATAAGCCTTTTTAAAGGTGTTTGGGTAAATAAATAAAAATAGCTTATCATAGTTTCATAAG
>Ga0315914_1001299_pt1 | contig 36791 bp, 20 predicted proteins | sample MpolenodulesMG_FD_203920 | JGI IMG/M metagenome (GOLD analysis project Ga0315914, IMG submission 203920) | Medicago polymorpha root nodule microbial communities from Los Angeles, California, United States - elongated nodules | ecosystem: Host-associated > Plants > Roots > Nodule | place: USA...
GGGTATAAAATGTTCCTGGGAATAGAAAAGTTTTCCCAATGAAAAAGGTGGGAATAAAGTTCCCATGAAGATGAGAATAAAATTATGTGTAATTACCTATTATAAACCCTATTTTTAAGGTTCCTTGGAATATTATAATGTTAACCAAACATCTTTTTTCTAAATATCTTGGAATAAATTTCTCATCTTTATATTCCAAGGAATGTTATTTCTAGGAATAAATTTGGTAAACTTGAAACAAACACACCCAAAGAGTTACTTTTACAGTCCTATTATTATTATTATTATTATTATTATTATTATTATTATTATTATTATTAGGAGAATGCTAACATTGGGGCATTGGATAAGAGGATAAAAATAGAAATATAGTATTGAAAAATGGTGAAAAGTGATAAATTTAACTTTTTAAAAGTCAAAATGTTGTTGAAAACATGCTACTTTTGGCTTCCTTAATCATTGCCCTAAGGGCAATGGTTAGCAAGACCATTATTATTATTATTATTATTATTATTATTATTATTATTATTATTATTATTATTTTAATTTCACCTCTCCAAATTATTATTTTTCAAGCTTGACCAAATGGCTATGCAATTAAAAAGTCACAAACATAAATGGATGAATAAGTTCTAACCTAATAATTTTGACATTTTTATCAATTGAGTTAGAACTTGTGGACTCACCCCTTCTAATCTCTAGATAAAGAAAAAACAACATTTCTTTTGGCATCCATATAAATAAAATAATATTATTTCTCCGTCGGAATGGATAAATCAAGATGGGAGTGGTTCTTGCAAATCATGTAGCTCCCGTGTGTGTAATTGGTTTGAGGGACATGACAAATTAAGCCTATTTTTCAACGATTTAGCGCAATATTTGAATTAGTGGGTACATATATCATTGAAATGAATTTCATGTCATGATGAAGATGATTTCAATTCCTGAAGCCCACAACCCAGTACTTTCCTGGTTCTCATATAACCTACTAATATTATATGGAGACCAAATGTTGTTAACTAGTCTGTTCAACTGCATAAACGCCAGTTTTGATAATAATTTTTTTTTTGTAAGTTAATGTTGATCATGACAAAGTGACTGTGAGCTTAGTTAGTAGGAATATTGCATAATATATAAGGTTGGTGCTTGAACCTTGAATATCCCTCTTATTCATTTAAGAGGTGAATTTCTAGCCAAATTTTAATAATAATTGTTTTTTTATCAAGCTTTAATAATCAACACCAAATTTTGTCTTTTCAGTTTACTTTTTTTTTTTTTTTTAATGTTTTCATTTTTTTAAAATTGATATATGAATAACAGAATTTAAGATCGGACAAGCTTAGGCCCAATGGCAATAAAAGAGAAAAGCTGTCCAAAACAACACAAGTGTTTATTTTCCTACCCCCATACATGTACTTTATATTATATCTGAACTTGAAAAAATTTCTTAGTTTAGTTTTTGCAAAAAAATAAATAAACAACCGTTATCAATTAGCTTATTGAGTGGTTATCAATTAGTTTTTGCATGAGAAAATCACAAGACTCAAATTAGCCTTAAGAAAAATAAAAGCAATATTTAGTCTTAGAGAATCAAAAGTCTTATTGTTTTTCTCAAAGATTAAAATGAAAATTCACTCAAAATTTATTTATTTTTACGAAAATAAAACTAAGAAAGTTTTAGAATCATATTTGAAGATTATTAAAAATTGACCCGTACTAGAGTGTGAGCCAATACATGGACTTGAACTTTCCTCCTTAAAAACTTTTTCGAATAGTTACGAAAATAAAAAGACAAAATGCTTTTAAAATTTAAAATAATAGGCACATATCCATATTAGTCCCCTTGATTAAATTATCCATCATCTATGATGTGTTTTGAATCCAATTGGGTGTCACCTTAGTTGGTCTGATCTCATTTGTCCACTGCACGCAATTGAAAGTGAGTGAGAGTTTTACCTTTAAATAATCGTTAATATATTTAATTCACTTAATTTGTTTAAGTTAGTTAGTTTAATATAGAGTTGTCGAACTTAGGTGTGAAAACACTTATACTTATACATATATACTTTGTACATATATACTTATCCAATTGTATTCATCACTTAAATAAATGTATATGTACAATTACAAAGCATTTTGACACCTAAGCTTGACAACTTTATATTAAACCATTTAACTTAAACAAATTAAGTGAATTAAAAATATTAACAATAAGTGTCATTTCTTAGCGAGTAAATTGATATCATAATTTATTGACAATTAATCAATTTTTTGCTCAATTTGTAGAAAAAAAACTCGATTTTTGTCATCATTTTTTTCCACTACTTTATTTAGTTGAATTAAAATTGCAAAAAGAAATAGAAAAACTGAAAAATATAGCATCTAGTATCATGTGGTAACAAATATATTTAACATAGGAACTACACACAAATCTATCTCGACAGTTCCAACCAATGATACTCATTGCTCTTGGCAGGTTTGGTGGAAATCGAACATGTCAATAAAAAATGTTTTGTTCATAAATATTTTAGAAGATTATTTCCTCTAATATCTCATTTGTTTTTTTTTTTTAATTACTAACAGGGCTAAAAACCCAAAAAGAGAGGAGCTACACCAAAATCAACCTAGGGACAAAACCCCCCCAACGCATTAGTTTCCAATAAATGACTAAGTTCTTTTTAAAAAAGAAAATACTAAGTCAAAAACAAATATTGGCATGTAAGGAACATCCAAGATCAACTAAATCATCTACACACTCATTTGTTTTGCGATACGAGTGACGCACCACCACCCACCAAATCTATCTGAAGGAGACGACAAATCTTTTTAGTCAAAGCTCTATCCATAATAAGACTCCCATTCTTATTAGTGATGATGATATTTGCCATCAAAGATAAATCCAATTCAACCTCTACGGCTCGAAATCTCATTTTTCTAAAGTACCTTATAAGTATCCATCTGTGTTTATTTGTCTCATAAATATAAAAAAAATAAAATACTTCAATTAATTATCAAGTCAACTAGCCAAGATATTGGTTTTCTCTGGGCTAATAAGATACTATTAATTTTAGTATCTCCAATGTAATAGCTAGGAAAACAAAATTAACTAAATGTTTATTATTGAACATTATTTTATTTATATATCAATCAAAGCAAAACCATGTTACCAAAAGGATCTTAAAAGTTCACACCAACTTCTTTTACAAAAATGCCTCCATTTTAAACTAAAGGGTGTAGCTCTTTATCATCAAAATTCCCCACCTTTAGCTATTACTTATCAATAAAGTATAATCATATATACCTCCCTTCTTTATTAGGATGCAATTATGCAAGAGGCATACGCTACATAGAACAATTATATGGTCAAAAGGGAGAGTGATTAACTTGGAATATATTTATGGTCATGCTCAGCGGCCTTGGTTGATTGTGCAGATTATAGGCTATTAAATGCTGGAATATATCAAAACATAGCAATATAATAAAGGCTTAATTCTTTGCATATCTTTTATAATTGGCTGGTCCTCATCAACTAAATGGCCTCATCAGATAAGACTTCAATTAACACATCGGATTCAAATTCATTAGTCTTGTTTTTATTGGAATAATGCTGCATACAATTATTTAATTTTCAGGAGATTTAGATAATTTGAGTGATGCCAATAGCAAGCAAAAGTTTAAATTTTCAATGATATATGCAAAATGTTTTCAACTTTTGTAAGACTTTAAATTTTATCATTTTATAATTTAGGTTGGAAAATTTCTTATACATTCATTCTAATATTTTTTGTTAGGTGTTAAAATAATCATCATATCACATAATTCAACTCTCCCTGTTCTTAGAGTAAAAAAAAGAAAATAAAACTCCCCCCTCAGTTCTTGAAATGTATACAGCATTGAGTAAAAAACAGAGGGTGTGATTAGAAAAAGGGAAATGATGTTTGGTACAGAGTAGCATCTCAGCTTAAAATAAATATCGAAGGTTTATTATTTCAACTACACCCCTGTGTTATCCTTCATCATCCCATGAATTTTGTCAACATTTGGTTTAACCAACCAATAAGATATGAGCATGTCATCATTTGTATTTTTCCTAAGTTTCTAAGTCGTAATAAATAGAATTTCTATTTAAAAAATCCATGCTCTCTCTTTCGTGCTTTGATGCGCAAAAAATAAATAGAGAAATGATATTGTACAATCATTTTGTGATAACTTTCGGAAAATTCTTTCTCTTATACTTAAATCATATGTTTACTCTTTTTCTTCCTTTTTCTCTCTATTGTTGTTGATTAATAGGAAGAGAGAAAAAGAAAGATGTCGCAAAAAATTAGTTTGTTAAGGCATGTGTGAAAGAAATTGATGAGGAATTAGTTTGATTGTTTGGATTAAAATTTTAGTTTGTGTGAAAGAAATTAGTTTGATTGTTAGGATTAAAATTTTAGTTTGTTAAAGCATATATTGCACTTGACTTGTTTAATTACTTATGTTAATCTCAATATATTGATGTGGAATGACTCAACACAAGTTCATTTTGACCGTACTGTTAAAGACAAGCGGACAATAAGTTGTGCCACCAAGTCTTTTTGGTTGACAAAACCATTCTTCGTAAACACAACGTTAATGGATCAATGAGACATGACATTGTTATGCATAATCCTTTAAACTTTGAATTCTTTGTAGAATGTCAACAACCTCTGATGCTAGAAATTAAAGTCAATAAAAGAAAAAAAAATTGGAGTTAAAAATTTCAAAGGATAAAAAATTATTCGCTTAAAATTGTGTATAAGACATTCCAATATTTGTGTGTAAGATATTCCAATATTAAGACATACTTTATATCAATTGACTCATTGAGCCAATCTTTGTTAATATCAAAGTCCCTTTTACCTCTCAAAATAAAATCAAAGTCCCTTTTAAATCGTTTTTTTATCATCAACCATATCTTGTTCACCCCAAAAAATCATCAACCATGTCTTCAAGTGGTAACACAATATTAGCTTACTTAAAACAAAATTGAATACAACTAAAAAAAGAAATGAAGTGTTGGGAATATATTGGCTAAAGGTTGGAGTTAGGAGTAAAAGTGGTCCTTTTATATTGCGTTATTCGATTTGCCTTTGGGGTAGGCAGCTAGAATCAAATTCTTCCCTTAACCCTTTCAAAATTGATTTTTGCCATTTACTTTATAAAGTTTGATTCTGATCCAGCGTTTTTCATTTTCCACGAAGGTTCAATAATTGACCCTAGCTATAGCCTAGAGCATAGTGTTTTCCAGAAGTTATATAGTTCAAAATAACAAGAGTAAACAAAAAAGTACATCCAATATTCATTGACTCTTCTCCATCACACTAGCTAGAAGAAAAGCAACAAAGTTCAACGAAAAAGTTGCTTAATGATTGATTCATCTACAAAAGATACAAGAAAAAAATATTACAAATAGATATAGAAATTAGAGGGAAAAAAAGAATAAACTTTTCTCTAATTTTTGCGTCTATTTTTATGAGTAGAAATTGAACTCGACTCGCCAGAGTTTACAACACTCACACACAATGCGCACCAACCACTTGTGCTGGTCCGGTGATTAATATTCGTCTCTAATACTAAGTAACAAAATTGAAGACACAAAATAAAAAACATGTTTGTTGATTCAAATTTTTTAAGGAGTTATTCTTGTGGTATATATTGGTTACATGATGGAGCATGCATTAACATTATCTTCACTAAAATAGGACATAAGTTTCTCTTCTGTATCAATAGATGCTGGAAATGTTTGCACATTTTTCACATGTCCTGCTGGTGCCCTTTTATCATAGACTCCTGAGGCATGAGGAAAGGTCACAACATGTTGTGGAACATATGGCCAAAATTCAGCTCTTTTCTTCCCAGTGCTTCTTACTCTTTTCAACACCTTGTTTGGATCAACAAAACCATTCACTGTCACCTTGCTTTGCTTTCGGTTTATCTCCACAGATTTTACTCCTGCAAGACATGCATATGATGATTAACCTTATTGTAAAATTTGAAAAAGAAAAATATTGTTTGGTATAAATGTATACTAGTCTAGGTAAGTGGTTTTGATAATTAAATATGTACTTAAGTATAGTTTTGATTCATATAAATATAACGAACTTTGATTTTAGTTCTTATAAAAAAAACTTATCTTTTTGTCCGTACAATTTCTCAAATCATCATTTTGGGTCCCTGAAGTTTTTTTATTTGAGAAAAACACTTATGTACCAACTTTTTACCAATGTGGCAAAGTGTGACATGGATTAATGATGTTAACTCATTAAAACTAAATGCAAAAATATTAGGGTTCTGGGACCCTAAATAGAAAGCTTCATGAAGGAGAACACAATCTTTGTGAAGAAGACAATAGAACCAAGGAAGTAGGACTCACAAAAGAAGAAGATTTTGTGGCCACTAGATTGCTCTGGAAAGAGTCTTGAAGCAATTTGATTGTCTTACTTTCCTTCGTGCTATTGTCTTCTTGAACTTTGATTCAAGTCAATGTAAATTTTTACTGGGACTAAAATCAACGTTTATTATATTTGTAGGGACAAAAATCATAATTAATTAAGATTAATGTGGCTCATTTATTCCTTTACTATTTTTATATCTGCTTAGATAAACCGGATATAAATCATGCATATTTGGAAGAAGAAAAATGAGTTATGCATGAATAGAGTGAAGGGTATGGAGTACTAAAAATTTGGTCATTGGTTATAAAAAAAAGGGGGCATTGGTCAATATATAAGATGTGAATTTTGTGAAATTGTAGCTTCCAAAAGCTGTAGTTGAATTAGACAAAAATAAAGGAGCGTTAATCATAAAAATTATGAACCAAAAGGATATAAAGGAGATAAAATAGACCAAATAATCTGTGAAAGTTAGTGATCACTTTAACTTTATCAATTTTTTTTATTGTAAAGAATAAAGGAAAAGAAAAACTTTTATCAATCTTCCACATTAATGGCCGCAGTTTACAACATGCCACTAGGCTTGGCTCCAAACGTAGGAAGTGATATTCTTAATGTTCTCCAATATTATGGGTTGGAAGTAACTTTTATACTATGGCCAAAATAGAAAAAGATAATAAAAATGTTCTACTATCTGTCCTAAATTATATATAATACTACTATTTTACAAAAATTGTTTACCTCTAAATATAAATTTTTCTACAAATTTGTAGATGTATTTATTGTTATTTTTCTAAATATATTTCTAATTAATATGAATTTGTTTTAGAATGTGAAAAATCAACATTAAATGTATTTATACATAAAGAGTAATTTAGTAATAGTCATACACATTTAAAGATGATTTTTTTGTTCTAACTTTTCATAATACGTGTAAATTTTGTTAAAGATTCATATAATAAATCGTCGTTGCAAGTATTTCTTTTTAGAACTAGCTGTTAGGTCTATTACAGATGCAAAATTAATACTGAATAGAGAAAATACTTGAAACCTTTCATTGTAGCCACTGCATTTCTGACTCTTCGTTCACACCCATCACAATCCATTTTGACTTTGATCTCAACTGTCTAGAGAAAATACTGAATAAATAACATATTGCAATAAAAATAAAACTAGCTATAGGATTTAGGAATGAAACTTCAAAGTTTTAGGAAGAAAATAAAATATCCCTAAACCCTAAACAGTTAAACAACATGGTTAGTTTGGTTATGAGAGTATACCTGCATTGGTTTGCGTTTGGCTTTTGTGCTAGGTGTGCAAAAATTGGAGATCAAGTAATAAAGTGCACCCATATTTTTCTTCCACACTTTCTTAGAAAGGTAGCTAGCAAAGAGAGAAAGAAGAGTGGACACTGGACACAAAACACAAGATGGAGCAATGTGTGTTATATAGGAAACTCAAAAGATTCACTTCACACAAAGAGGAGGTTCAAAAGCAGTGTCTAGAAAATTAACTTAATATAAAAATAGTTGAAGCTGACATATAATATGCCCCATATAAGGTTAATTAGTGGTGAAGGAAAACGAAAGATGGGCAACACTGCTTTATAATTGGATCTTGTGGTGCTGTGTTTTATTGAAAAAAGAAATGTTTAAAATCTGATGATTTTTATATAATTGGTATAAAAAGTGTTTTGGTGTAGTTTTTGTTTGTTGTCATCATGACTCAATCATGTGGGTTAGTAATAGTATGCCTTTAATTACTTTCCAATAAATTTCACCGTTAAAATAATTTGACTCTATTAGAATGAACGGCCTAATATATTTGATTGGGTTGTGTTTGAACAATAGCTATTAATAGAAGATTAATGAAACTATAATAAAATGCAAACAATTCAACACGATGTTTGGTTATGAAGTTCAATCAAATATGTATATGTCTCCGACTACATAGCACTTGCAGTTTTGTATTATTGATAGTGTATGATTATAGTTTATAGTGTTACAAACTTACAACTCATTTATAAATATGGTCCTAGAGACAAATATGCCCCTAAACCCTAAACGGTACTGCTAGGGGCTATCATCTCCCACAACAAAACATTTAGGTCAAACACATGTTTGGGACACCGTAGGGGTAGGGTCTCACTCGCTAACTTGTTACCTTTGATATTGTTTATGAGCCATACTTGTCAGTCATCACCCTTGAGAGGAGCACACTTCATAGTTTTAAGTCAACATCACCGAAACAAACCAAATATGCAAAATCAAAATTAACTTCAAAATTAAATGCATCACTGAATATTGTTATGAAATAAATCAAAATATATAATAGCAAGATATAGATGAATAAAGAAGGAGGAGAGATGTCCCCGTGACCTTAACTCAGTTGGTAGGGACATTGCATATTTTATGCAGGGGCTGGGGTTCGAACCCTGGACACCCTACTTCTCCACATTTAATTGTGTGAGCTCTAACCACTAGGCTACTAGACAAAAAAAGAAGAAGAAGGAGGAGAGATAAGAGAGAATATTAGTCTTTGCATTATACTCTTTAATGTATACTTTACAATGCAACATGAATCTAAATAGACATCAAATTTGTAGGTTACAAGTAATAAGTATGTAATCACTATAAATGGCACTAGCAATTAGAAAGTCCATTACAAATAGCAAAGCCATTCACTATTGAGATGTTTAGATCATACTAATTGTTTTCTCTCATGTTTTCTAAATTTTTACATCTCAACCTTTAAATAAATTTTTTCATGTTATTTTCACATTTCAATGTTATCCTTTTTTTATATTTCATTTGTTTAGATTCCGACATTATTTACTAAAAAAACTCTACATTTTAGAGGATCCTAATCCATATATAAGAGTTGTAATTATTGATTTTTTTACTTAAGCAATCATATTGATAAAACAAAAAAAAAGCACTTTATTAATGATCGATCAAAATTTGGATTATTGGTGTTATAAATAAAATATGAGAAAAGGAGATGCATTGTAGGTATAAACTATTTTTACATCAACATCCAAAATGAAAATTCTTTCTTTTTCTGAAAAGGAAATGAGAATTCACAATCGCATAGTTATTCATAAATTGCAGTTATAAAGTGAGTTTATGTGACTCCAGCATAGTTCAGTTGACAACAACATGAATTATTATATGTAGGGCCGGAGTTTGAACCCTGGACACCCCATTTTCACCTTTTTAATTCTAGCAACTAGACTACTTGACAAAAAAAATGAGTTTATGTGACGATATTATAAATTTTTAATTTACGCCAATGTACAATTATTTTAAGGTGATTGTGTATCTAAGTCGAACTCTATAAATATACATGTTTCTAAAAAGAAACTATATATAAACATTAAATTTGAAAAATTTCCTCTAAAATAAATTAACTTTGCAAAATTACATGATATTTTTTTATGAAATTAGAGAGAATAATTGACCCCAATCGATTTGTAATGTTCTGTGACCCACCAAAAGTGTAAAGTGGCTATATTTTTCGAACCCTCATAAAGATGGAAAAAGAAAAAAGGCACTATGCAAGAACACCGACCTCAAGGGATCAAAATTCTTTGTTGACGCCAACTTTTTTTGTGCTTTTTCTTCTCTGGCATTTTGGCATGCAGATATTCATTTCTTTCAGGTTTTGTATTTTCACTGGGGGATTTAAAGTGATTGAACTTGCTTATAGCTATGGGTTTTGAGCAACAAGTGTCTTAAAACACTCTATAAGGATTTTAAATTAAAATATTATTTATTGAAAAAGTTAAATATTTTAAATTTTGATGCGTTAAATACATGAATTTCACATATGTTGATGCATAATTTTGACCTTAATATACTAGTTATTTATTAGAAAAAATTAAAAAATTTGATATTTTAAAAATATTCATCGAGATAAATTCGACAACATCTTATATGTTATCGTTTGTGTTTATATATTAGTAGAAAAATACATGCAAAATATGTTGTGTGAACAATGCACATCTCATTGTGGGATGGAGGGAGTATATAAGATCCTTAAAGAGTGTCATTAGGGTATACATTAAAATTTCCCATAACTTATAGGGTTGGGTGGTGTTTGCTACATGTTGGCTTGCACACCCCAAAATTAGAGTTGAGTAACGAGACTTGAGTGAAGGCTTAGATCTCTTGGTTCGTAGATAAGAGCGCAATGTTTGAGGTTTACTTCAAGTTTATTGCTCTATGTGTTTCATGAATTTCTCAACCTCTAAAATAAGACGATCAGAAGTTACACTATGATACAAAAAGCAATGATTGAGTCGTATCATCCGATTGATTTTGTGCAATTGAAATTTACAATCTAATAAGTCCTAGGAGATCTTGAGCAAACCGAGAGACCTATAGAGCAATTCTCTTGCTTCAAAGAACGAACAACTTTGATTCTCAATGGCTCAAAAAACTTAGTTTAGCTTTGAACCAATTTTTATAAAACATTCAATAAAAACTTACTAGTAGTTATCTTTAATACTTCAAAATTAAGTAAATTCAAATTTAAACTTATTAATTAGATCAAAACACAAATATAAATTATAGATTCAAGGCTAATGGTTTTCTATAAGATTATAGGCATAACAAATTTGAATGGTAAGGAATTTCTTCATACTGACCATCTAAAGTTGATTTTTGATACTGTTATAAACTACGAGTTGTTGGTTTCTCAACAAAAGCAAATGTCAATTTATCTCAAACGGTGTTGTTGTCTTTACTGACCCTGTCAAAATTCAAGTTATCAGCACTTGGTCCCAACCCTAAACAATCAAGCAATCGATAGGAATTTTATATTTAGCAGGGTATTATCCGCGATTCGTCAAGAACTTTAGCAAAATCACTAAGTTCATTACTTATATCTTAAAAAATTGTTTTCAGTTGGATAATAATTCCATAATTGCTTTAAAAATCTCAAACAGGCCTTGATCCTTGCTCATGTTCTTCCTTTACCAATATTAAAAGGTTTTGTGGTGGAAACAATGCTTCTGGTAAAGGAAACAATGTTGTCATATTGCAAGACAACCATCCAATAGCTTATATTAGCAAAGCATTAGGCTCAAAACAACAAGCTATGTCGATATATGAGATGGAACAAACCCTGCAATCTGCATCACATTCCAATTTAACAAACTTTGTTTACTTGAAGCTGCAACCTTATAGACAAAGCTATACTTCACACCACAACTTTAACAAACTCCTCGCAAAGTTCTATGGCCCTTTCAAAGTCTTGTATTGCTTTGGAAATGCAACTTATCAATTGAAATTACCAGTTGTCTATGGTATCCATAATGTGTTTCATGTGTCCCAGTTGAAATTGTGTCTAAACCCAAGCACCATTCTTGTAATTTCTTTCCCTACTACTATAGCTCCCCTTGCCTCATCAGCTGAACTAAGACAATTTTTGATAGGAAGATGGTCCAAAAAGATCTATTTGCTGTAACAAAGGTCCTGATACAGTGGAAGAATGCACCAACAGATCAAGCAACCTGGGAATTCTGCCATGACTTACTCAAGATGTTCCTAAATTTCCACCATTTAGGAGCTATTTATGGAGCGGGTATATTGTGATGGTGCTAATAAATATTTCTTTTTCATTTTCATTAAACAATACATCGGTCATTTAATGAATCGGAAAAAATTATTCATTATCATTATTATTAGTATTGTTATTAAGATTTAATGACGTTTTCGCAAAAAAAAAAAAAGGTTTAATGAAGCGAACATTTTTCTAGAAGCCAATTGTCCCATTTGTTCCTTTAAAATAAAAATTGTCCCATTCATTAGTAAGAATATTTATTTCCTTTCGTTAATTCTCGACCCCTTGTATCATTATAATTTGTCTTCTTTTGCCTTCGTATGTTTGGTATGTACCTCAATTTAACACCTACTAGTGTTTTTGAAGGCTCTCAACAATTAGTCATTCGTTTTTATATGAGATCACCTAATTTATTCTCACATCCTCAAATTGGATAGTCAAAATGATGGATTGGTCCAAAGAGGACCAAAAGTGTAGTTTTACCAAAATAGGAGAGCCATAATTGTATTTAAATTTTTTTAATTGATAAAAAATACAAACGCGGTTTAACCTATTGAATCGCTTCAACAACTTATTTTGTATGGTTTTTCGATTCGCCACTCAATTTTGTGCAGAAGTGATAGTAGCCAATTGAGTCCATTTTTTTCTTTTTGGTCAAGTAGCCTAATGACTAGATTCACACACATTATGTGTGGAGAAGTGGGGAATCCGGGGTTCGAACCCCGACCCCTGCACAAATTATCCTTGGTAGCTATCATCTGAGCTACACTTACGGGACAGTCCAATTTTTATTACCTTGATTGTGAACAACAAATTATGAGACCATGTTTAAATAAACTAATTTACCGCTTATAACGCAAATGCTTACATGAGAAACACTTGTGGATAAGCTCTTTGTATAACGACGTATATAATAAAGTTAAATTATTTTCGTATACACTATAAGTTGTTTTTATTATAAGCTATTTTCGAAATCTTATGAAAATAATTCATCAATCCGTTTCACATGAATTATAGACTATTACTTTTCTCACCCTATGCCCTTCTCACGCGCCCTGGAAAAATTACCAAATAGCCCTCCGGAATACTAAATCCGGAAATTTAAGATGTGATCCGGATTACATATTCCGGACAAATTCGAAATATGAAAGGAAGTTCACCCCCCATTTTTACAGTTTCACTTTTTACTCTCTCTCTCTCCCTATAATCCCAAAATCCGAACTACAAAAATCCAACCAAAGTTGGTGATTTCTTGCTCAAAAGGACCGATTTCAACCCTTGATAAACATCACATGGAAGGTTAGTTTGATTTCTCTATGACAACTACAAAAACCATCTGGATAGGCTGGATCTGAGTGGCGTTGTCATGGTCCCATATGGAGAGCACCGTGAGGCACGTCCGTTTGAGCGGGTCAACCTTTACTCTAGATGGCTCAGATACAGAGACCGCAAGGTGAGATATCTGCTGGAGCGGGTGCTTCGTCAGTTTGGGAGGGTTTAGACCATACCGAGACATCCCGCTGAGAGTGCACCTCCTATTACTAATTTGGTGGAGATCACAAACCGCTTTCAGCATGCACTTGATCATGTGCTGACACCTGAGCAGTTGGGGCATCGTGCAATTCATGATGTGGAGGCAATAGATGGATACATCATTGATGCGCTTGCTACTTAGGAGGATGGAGAGCATGAGTACTTACAGCTTAGCGGAAGGATGAGCATCATCAGAGACCACGTATATGATGTGATGTCTAGTGGTCTGGTGCCACAAGGGTCTGTTGAATGACAACATTTGGACGATGTGTTGAAAGAGGTGCATGATGGAAAGGTTTACCGTCGTCGGGGAGCTATTGAGGGTGGCAGGGGTGCCGGGGGTTCCAGAGGTGGCAGGGGTGGTGGGGGTGTAGTGATAAAGGTTGATTGTAATTTATTTTCTGTTTATGTTTGAATATTTTGGATGATTTTTAGTTATGTAACACTTGGATAATTTTGTGTTTTATTAATGTTTGAATGTTTGAAAATTATATTGTGTTGTTAATTGAATGTTATAAATTAAATTTTCTGTTTGAACAAATGGTCAAAGGCCAAAACAGTTGACTAAATGCTCTAAACCAGAGGCTCAGCCAAAACAGATGGCTTCTGCCTCTGTGCTGATGCAGTTCGGATTACATAATCCGGATAGTTTTAACACATTCCGGATTATGTAATCCGGAAACATCATTTCTCACTCCATTTGTTGACTTTCAACGACGTGATTTACACAATTCAGATTAAATAATCCGGACGAGTAAAAATTGTTCGGATTACGTACTCCAAATCCATTCCCTCAACATTGGCATCAACATCCATCAGGGTGGTTTAAGTGCCAAAATCCACGAATGTTTCCAAAAATCATTTTCCAAAAGGCGTTCGGATTATATATTCCGGACTAGGGGTATTTTTGGAGGAAAAAAATAGGGCGCGCGAGGAAAGATATAAGGTGGGAAAAGTAACAGTCTAAGTTATATAGAGTAAATAGGCAATTACCCCCCTGAAATTGTAAGTTTCGTCAATTACCCCCCTGACATTACCAAAACTTCAATTACCCCCCTGAAATTGCACAACGTTAATCAATTTACCCCCCGTCAAATTTTTCTGTTAGTCAACATAACGTTTTGCAAATACCCACCCCGAAGTTTTGCACTTACGTGCAAAATACCCCCTGAACTTGAAAATTTATATTTTTTTCTTTCTTATCCTTAATTCAAAAGATATTAAAGGCAAACAATTAACAGTTAACTTTAATACTTTAAACTCTACAAACCCCCTAAATACTAATTCATAATCACACAACGTTCCCATGCCATTCTAGCATTTCAGTACCTATATTTTAAAAGTTTTAAAGCTAAGTAATTGTACATGTTGTAGACATCTTACAACCTGTTCTCATCAGTTTTAATTCTTGTTCATTTTAACAACTTTTTGTACATTTTACTATCTGTTTCAGACTTGAAAACATAATTTGCAAACAACAAATATAGAACAAGCAGTTGTTAATGAATATGTCAGATGGATAAGAGAAACAAGAGAATGAGAGAACTGGGAATAGTGAAGTACATGCTAAGGACACTTCAATGGGACCTTCACATAAGTGCTCAGTATCCTTTAATTTGAATGAAGAAGCTATTAGTGATCAAGATGTTAACAATGATGAGGCATGTGATCATGTATTAGTATTTAGGGGGTTTGTAGAGTTTAAAGTATTAAAGTTAATCGTTGATTGTTTGTCTTTAATATCTTTTGAATGAAGGATAAGAAAAAAAATATAAATTTTCAAGTTCAGGGTGTATTTTGCATATAAATGAAAAATTTCAGGGGGACATTTGCAAAATGTACTAACAGAAATATTTGACGGAGGATGTAAATTGATTAACGTTGTGCAATTTAAATGGGGTAACTGAAGTTTTGTTAATGTCGGGGTAATTGACGAAACTTACGATTTCAGGAGGGTAATTGCTCTGTTAACTCTGTCTCAGATCAGCTGAAATAATCGGGTATAAATTTGTGGATAAAAGAAAATGACCCTTTTATCCTATAACAACAGAACGTATGTGTGAGCAAAAGAAAGAGAGTCGATAAATGGGGTCTGAACTCTGAACTCAACAACTACACTTCACACTCGGTTCGATTTCGCTCTTGGCTCTTGAAGAATCTGTAAGTATAATTCTCCTTAATCGATTTTCTGTGCAAATTGGGTACTTTCCTATAGGGAAATTGAATTGATTTGTTGTTGGGTAATTTTATGCTTCTATATGAACATAATTGGTTTTTTTTTTGGATGTGGATCCCATCACTGTATGTGTGGCCAATTTCCAAAATGTCTGAACTCACATGAATTTCATTCAATAAAAGAATGAGTGTTAAAGAAGTGTTGCGCGCGCACGATTCCAGCACATTTGCAGCCGCTATAGCCGGTCCAGTAAACGCACAATAGAATTATGTCGCAGACGAGCATAGCTCACCGCGATTCTGTAGTTGCTTGCTATAGCAAGCTGCAGAACTGACAACATAGCTAATAAAAATATCTGCAATGTGAAATTTCCCCTTTTGAATATGTTTATTAACCAAATTGTTCATCTTGCTTCATTCAATTTTTGGCAGAAATTGAGTGCAATATTGTAAGACTCAGTCATCTGTGTGGGAATGATGATCTCTTCAGTGCATGCTACACTTTCGCTATTTCGTCAAAGTAATAATAGCCTAAGGACCTTAAAGTTTTGTTTACCTTTCTCTTCTTCCACTGCTTCTCTCTCTACCAACAAACTTTCCCGCAAGAAATCAAGGCTGCAGCCAGTTTTCTCCGCATTGGATATTGGTGGAGTCAAGGTTACAAGACAAGGTACTGCGGTTTGGTTTTGTTGGTTCACAATGTATAAGATTTAATTTATATACATTGTTATTGGTGTAAATACTTTTTACCCTGTCAGACAATCATAATCTGCATATCATTCATAAGATTTGACTTTAATCATAACTAATTTTAAAGTCACATTGGTTGTGATTTGTTGAAAATGTTTTAAACTCGTGTTCTAATGCCTAATATACTGTATATAATCTGAAATCATTCATGGTAATCCACAAAAAAGCTTTGAGACCTAGCTACATGTGCACTATAAGATACTCAATTCTTTTTCCCTGTTGTTTTGAATCATTTAATTCACTGACAGTTGTTCTATACAACCACAAATTATGTAATAACGAATGAAAATGTCTATGACTATGACTATGTCCTATTTCCCCTTTTCTCCAAATGAATGAAGTTTGAAGACATTTTATTGCAATTTCATATTTGGATATAATTATTATTGTAGAAGTATCGGGGATGTTATGGGAAGTGGCTTTATTTATTCTTTTTTCTTGCTTTGTATGCGCCTCTACTCTGTGTGCAGTGTTACTTTATGTCATTGTTTTTATTGAAAAGTATTGTTTGGTTCAAGAAATTATTATTATTTGTGCTTCTTGGTCTTTTAGATGTAGTGAAGGACGACGATCCAACAAATAATGTTCCAGACAGCATATTTTCAAAACTTGGAATGCAGCTTCATAAGAGGGATCAACACCCTCTTGGGATAATCAAGAATGCAATATATGACTATTTTGACACAAATTATTCAAACAAGTTCAATAAGTTTGACAACCTTTTTCCCATTGTTTCACTAAAGCAGGTATGGAAAAATGCATCAAAAAATTCATTTCCCTTATTTCATATATGATGCATGCATTGATGTTATTTTGTTTTCACATTGGTTCAGTTATTCCACTTTTCATAATGAATACAAGTACGCAGTTTAGTCCCTTATTAACCATCTGGCTGACAGCTAATTAACCAACTAATTGGTTTCTTATATTGTTGATCACTCCTTATCAATGTATTCAATGAACTCTATTCATGTTAATTTCTTATCTTACACATTAATCTCTGTCTTATATTAAGTGTCACTATAGGTTGTTTTGCACAGATAAAGAAAGTTGTTCATAAATGAGAATGTGACAATTTTACAAAATTACCCATGTTAACCATGTCGTAAACGCGTAATGGAGTATAGTGGAATTGAGAGTGGTGCTTATAATAGTATTAGTTTGGGAACAGAATTGGAATAGAATATTTAATGTTACACTGAAAACATAAAACAATTATTTTGAGACTTTTTTTGTTCTGATGTGGTACTTAATTTGGGACAGAGGGAGTATTTCTTTTTCATTCACAAGATAGCTTGAACTTCATAACAGGGCTTCTTTCTGACAATCTTCTTTATGTTCCAGAACTTTGATGATGTCTTGGTTCCTGAAGACCATGTCAGTAGGAGCTATAATGATACATACTACATAGACCCTCAAACTGTTTTAAGGTGCCACACAAGTGCTCATCAGGCAGAGTTATTGAGAGATGGACAGACTCACTTCCTTGTTACTGGAGATGTTTATCGAAGGGATTCAATTGATTCTACTCATTACCCTGTCTTCCATCAAGTATGTCCCTTATGGAGTAACTGATTTATTCCCTAATAATACATTTATATGATTTCCTCTTTTGATATCATGTAGATGGAAGGCTTTCGGGTTTTTGTTCCAGACGAATGGGAAGCATCTGGGATGGATGGCACATCATTTGTAGCAGCAGACCTAAAGAATTGCCTCGGGGGTCTAGCACGCCATTTATTTGGTATTTGCAAATAGCCAATGCACACATTTCATTTTACAGTTGCTGCAATTTGATAATTGAAGAGGATTAGTAAGATGAAATATTTAAAGAAAACAAAGAATCGATGTGAGTTTGATAAAAACTTCATTTTCATTTCATGTACATTGATTCATGCATAACACAACACAACTATTCAAAGTTTTTGTAGAGCTTCCCATTGTCTGAGATTTTATTTTATATTTTTTTTATGCCTTTTAGACTTATTTGTGGCGGGTTCAGGCTTTTGAAAGATCCTTTCTGCTTACAGGGATAAGGCTGAATGTGCCTGACCTTCCAGACCCCAATATTGTGGGAGCCTTGTGCAATAGGCCACCCTTTAATGTTGTTCCTAGGTAAACAATAAAAAATGACAATTATAAGATAACATCAACAATTAGTCAATAAAATAAAAAATAAAAAAGATAACACCAACAAATAAATGTCCATAATTTATAGCCTTTTTGGTGGAATGGAAATTGGAATTATCATTGCCTGTAAAATTCCGCCAACAGGAAAATGAATTTTTAATATTTTATGATGATCATCTCATTGTAATGCTAAAAGGATTCTGTTAGAAATTATATTTAATCAAGGTGTCTAGCTGTGATTGTAAATTTGATATATTCATTTGGAGCCGAGTATAATTTACAAAATGTTTATTTATAATCTTTTCCCTTGTACTTCAGGTGATGTGGAAATGCGCTGGGTTGATACCTATTTCCCATTTACTAATCCATCATTTGAACTTGAAATATATTTCAAGGTATTCTATGTTCATGGTTGTCTATTAAATGTACCATGCTTGCATAATTTCTGTTAACAGTTTTTGCTTCCAAAATTATGGTGTCTGATTCACTTTCTGTATTCAAAATCACCACTGGCATATGGTTATTACCTTAGATCTGTTTGATGCATTATACTCCCTCCGTTTCACAATACTTGTCACTTTTGGAGAATAATTTTGTTTCACATTACTTGTCACTTTCAAGTTTCATTGCAACATTAATTATTGACTTGTCAATAATACCCTTACTTATTTATTGTAGAGAGAGAAATAATAGAATGGAATAATAAATGGTTAAGGGTATTATAGAGAAACACACATAATTTCATCAAAAATAACAAAATTTATTTGATTTCTTGGTATGTGTAAATTCCTTAAAAGCGACAAGTATTGTGAAACGGAGATAGGGGTTACAGCATGAGGGTCACTTGCTGATATAAGATAAGCCATCTATCGGGTAAACTTCTGAATTACTGTGTTCATTGTGGATCACATGCCAAATTTTTTTAATTGGTTAACATAATCATGTGTCAAATTGACCTTATTGAATATGTAATTTTATCTTACAATATTGTGTTTGGTCAATTAAAGGATCTTTGTTTATAACAATCTTATTCTCACCCGAGTTGTACTTTTATTTCTTTCATTCTAATATATTTTTTCAATTTCAATGAAAACAAAAGAATCATCAGAAAGTAGTCCTAATCTGACTTAACAAACAGGGAGAGAAGTAATGCAACAAATGCATCTTGCACTTAATATTTACCAATCAAATGCAAAAGGGTAAACGGTACCTTTCCAAGATTAAATTGAGGTTATATATTCTTCAAAAAAATTGAGGTTGTGTGTGTATGTGTTTCCAGAAATCAAAAGACTGGCTCAAATTATAAATCAAAAGAACTCCACATTAGGGAGCCCCGAGAAATATTTTCAAATCAATTAAAGCAGGGATTTCTAGTTTATTCAAATAACCTTGGAATTATCATTTTTTGTCTCAGGAAAAGTGGTTGGAGGTTTTGGGGTGTGGAGTGACAGAGCAAGAGATTCTGAAAAGAAATGGGAAATCTAATAATGTTGCTTGGGCTTTTGGCCTAGGTTTGGAGAGGTTAGCTATGGTTCTATTTGACATACCGGATATTCGTCTCTTTTGGTCGGATGATGAGCGATTCACCTCCCAGGTATTTATTGGACATGTTTGACAAACATCCTTCAATATTTTTTTTTCGTGGTTGCTAGATGTGTCTGCAAGTATGAGTTAGTCATTCTGATAATCAAATTAATATTTCTCAAGTTTCACTCCTTTTGATCTCTAATGTGTTACTTTCTTTTCTATTATTTTATATACAGTTCTCCAAGGGCCAATTAGGGGTCAAATTTAAGCCATTTTCAAAGGTAACTTCTACATTACATGTGCATTTATATTCCTGGTGACTACATTTGTTATCATTTTTCTGTGTAGTTAATGGTTAGGAATTTTGTTATTCCCTTTTTTTTAATGGCAAATAATAATATATATAGATAAGAATAAAGGTGAGAGTACAAAATAATGCACCAAGCGCAAAGTTACAGAAATGAACCACAAAAAGGATTTTTTTTATTCCTTTCAAAATAAAATACCGCAATTTTAAGTTGTAAGTGAATGATCCATTTGACTGAAACATAAGATGGCCCATGTAATTTTTGTGCAAAACTTTCAATACTTACATTGTTTAGAGAGAATACCGTCAAAAAAACATTGTTTAGAGAGAAATTGTGGGTTTGAATTGTAATGTATGATTAAAAATAGAAATGCATCTGTCCATTTGACTTTATTGCTTTACTATGTTAAAAGTTCCTGTCATGATATAATTCAGTTACGTGGCTATTTTAAACGAAGAAGTTTAGAGTATAATTTCTGCATTTTTGTTTTGAGAGGAAATTTCTGCATTTTTGTTTCAGTTGTCAAATAATTTTTTGCCTAATATATGTAAATCTTATACCAGAGGGAATTTAATTAAACAATCTTACAAACGCTTTTTTTTGCTTGGACCCTTGGTGTTATATTCTGCATGTCAGACTGTATTGTTTATTGACCATGAGAAATTTATATTAACTGGATAAATTAGCAATTTTTTTTAGGACATTCTAATTCTTATTTCGGTTTTCCTCTTACAGTATCCTCCTTGTTACAAGGACATCAGTTTCTGGATCAATGAATCATTTACTGAAAACAATTTGTGTGAAGTTGTTAGAGGAGTAGCGGGAGATCTTGTAGAAGAGGTACATTATACATCTTTGAATAATTTGAGCCAAATTATCTCTGGTTACTTTTATTTAGGTTCTCGATTTAGCAGCTTTCATATTGTTCAATGGGGAAAAATTACATTATATGAGATTATAGATGAGGGATGATGCGACAATATTTGCACAGATACTAGCATTGGCTTCTCAGTTAATCAATTAAGCCACCACTCCCAGATCTAAACCTACCAGAATCATTAAACCAGAAGCTTAAATCACCACTCACCACAACATTTTTTTCAGCCCAAAATTAACTCGTAAAAGAAACAGCAGCTCAGTTAAAAGGAATAAGGTGCTAAGACTAACAGAACATAGAAGAGGCCCTTGAGACACTCGATAGATTCTAAACGGCTGTGCTTGATCTCATGTGATCTGTAAAATACATTCCTATCATCTCTAATTAAGCTATAAAATAGAGACTGGTAGCCTCAGACGGTATTTTTTTCCCCATAAGATTTTGGTAATTATTGTTATAAGACGACTAGGTTTCGAAGAAGCTTTGATTTCATGTTGGTAATTAGTTATTGGTGTCAGATAAGTTATTACAAGAGATATGGGTCTTGGCTGCTTGTTCTCATAAAAGAACATAAAACTCTGTTTGAGATGAATCATTAAATTGGGTTTGTAAACTTATATATCCGCACGGTGCCTTCGAATGAACATAGACCAGAATGCTTTGGGATTAATCGCTGTTGTAACAGGAGGAGACTTCGATTATACTTGTTACCGCTATAGTTAGTGTTCTATCTGTGCTGAATATAGAGCAAGTTGTTGTAGGAATATGTGGTTGTAGTAAGGAAGAGAACACTTTTAATGAATTAACAAATAATTTGGACTCCAGTATTTTTACTAGGGGTGTAACTATTGTTTAAATAGGACAGGGGCGGTGCAGGTGTCAGTACAGTTAGTAACACTCTCCCTCAGGTTTTAGCATTGTTGAATGAGAGAAAAGTTTCAACTATACTGTAGAGATAGACTATTTTATTAGGCTTTAAGAGAATCAACATATAATCAGTATTATTAATTACAGCATAACTACAATATCATCTCTATCCTAATTAGCTAATATTCCTATAATCATTTTATATTATTTACATAAATACCAAAAAGCGTTGTAGATGTTATTAGTTGCATGCAACAAGCTTGCTATAATATAGTCTATCTGAGAATTATGAATACCCCTGTTAATTGATCATTTGAGTTAACAGAAGCAATGTCAGTGTACCCTGAAGGCATATTGTTATTTTTATTATATAAGAGTAGAGCCTACAAAATATAAATTATTGTGCAGTGGAGAATAATGAATCTTTTATCGCATGGCTCTATAAATAGTACTAGAGCATAACATAAAGTTTAAATTCAAATGCATCTCTTATTCTTAGCATTACTAACATTTTCTCAAAATTAATAACAAAAATTCAAAAACAACTTAACAAACTCTCAACAACTAGTTATCCTTCAATTCAAATTACTAATTTTTAGACATTAATTATCACAAACTAGCTTAATTCGTAATGGTCATAATAGCTTTATACTCTGTATTGGACTAGATCTAGCAAGTTTCTTACTCTCCCAAGAGACTGTGCTTCCAATTAGAATACAATGGTGACGTGGAATATCTATTTGAAGTAGAATTTTCTGCATAAGCATTAGCGAACGCAAGTGACTGTTGCATTGCTTGCAAGGATGGAACTACAGCATCCCCATGATCATCACACGGGGATGTAACTTCGATATTCATGGATGACTAGAGTTGCATTGACGTTCCTCGTAACTTCTGTTTCTTGTAACCTAGAAAAAGAACCATGAGCACTAAGCGATCAAGGTTTTTCTTTTTGTTATGCTAGGCTTCTCAACTATTTACCCTCTTATCTTCTTTCTTTCATTTCCCCTCTTTTCCTGAGATCTGTCATTCATTTTAGTTTTAAACTGAATTATGATGACATTAAATTTGGTCCTTTTCTGATTCTGTTTTGTTTCATGAAATTGCAGGTGCAACTAATAGACAATTTCACCAACAAGAAAGGAATGACTAGCCACTGCTATAGGATTACATACAGATCTATGGAACGTTCTCTTACTGATGATGAAATTAATGATCTGCAGGTATTAAATATAATTAGAAATAATAAGCGCAATTATATTAGTCTAGGTTTGATGTTGTCATATTTTGTTTTACTGGCTACTAACAGTTTTGTTTCTCCTTCAATGCAGTGGAAAGTAAGAGATCTGGTACAGAACAAATTGGAAGTTGTCATAAGATGAGCTTTAATGGGTTTAAAATTATGCAACTTTGCTATTTTTTTTATCTCAATTTTTTCTACGTACAGAATACAGATGTTTTAGCTCCTATTACAACATGAGTAACACTATAAAAATGTATTTTTTATTTCGGTATGGTGAATGTTGACATAGCCAGCGCAAGAGGAATGTGTATCCTCTAATTTTGCTACGAAAGATCAAATAAGACAAAAGCCAATGGCAAAAAGCCTGCATAACAGATAGTGTGCTTGGATTAAAAGTTTGTAAATTGATTTTAGATGAATTTGATTTTGTATAATGGATGTTACACAGTCTGTGTTTGAGAATAATGTTTGGAATCATTGGTTAAAAAATATTTTTGTTTCCATGAATGTCGTTTGGACGGTGAAAAATTCGGACTTGGATTAGATACAGTGTGATTGCATGCATGCACATGCATCTCTGCTGTCCGATAAATATCGATCTAGATTTTAAATTAAATTTTGTTTTTCTTTAAATCTATAAAATTGAGCTTGAAATCTGGATATCTTACTACCAAGATGTGTGAATGCATGTCACTGGGTTGTGTAGCTCCTTAAAAATCACTATGCAACTACTAATACCGATTTATAGATATGATAGAAGTGAGGATAAGATGTTAACTAGTGAGATATTTTTGTCAAAAACGTTTAATTAGATTGTTTCAACACCAATCGTAAAAAATTATTTATACATTTGGACAATAAAGAATTATGGTTTAGATAAATTTTACAGTCAACTATGTATATTGATTATTGATTATAAACATATTTTTAAAAAAACAAATAAGAAAATAATAATTTTGGTAAGTTTAATTAATCGCATATATCAGCAATTTTCTCCTTTTTCCTTGCTAAACCCTAGTAGTCAGTCCTCCTCCTCCGACTCCTCATTGAACTAATCAGCAAGTTCATTATTGATCATTGGCCAGGTGTCTCGGTTTCTCTTGTTGAACTCATTAGCAAGTTCAACGCACTTTCTGGGTGTTTGAATTGAGAGTACTTTTTCAGGAAGAATTTTTCTGCTCTCCAGTTGATGATGTATCTTCTCTGGAGGTGCTTAGTTGGTGAAGTCTTCTTCTTGTCTGCAGTGGCTTGGGTCTACTTCCTTGGTCTCATCTCTGAAATTCATAACAAACGAAGCATATTGAATAAAAAAACACCTCACATACATTTATAGAATCGAGTTGGTGTTAGACATTGCTTAAAATCCAAGGCAAATGGAGTATGAACCAATTGAGGCAAAATAGAAAGTATAACCTCAAAGTAACACGTGGAAGGCTTTTATTCAAAAATATTTACAAGATTTCAAAATTTCGACATTGTACTTTTGTGACTATGATCAACATTTTATAAAAGATTAGCAATCAAGCATGCATGTATAACAAGACATACTTCAAAAAACAGTTAACACATCAAAATGCATGTATCGCTGGATTATAAAACTTGAGGGTCACAACTGTATTTTATTACTCTCTGTTTTAAAACGTGTGTCGTTTTAGCCAATTGTATACAGATTAAGGAATGAAATGAAATAATCATTAGACATAACACTTTTACTAAACTGCCCTTACTTTATAAAGAAAAGACAAACTTAAAGTTGAATTGAAAATTGTGTGAGAGAGAAGTTGGAGACGGTAAAGTTGGAAGAAAAAAAAATAAAGTTGTATTGGAAATGTAAAGTGACATTCATTTTAAAACAAATTATTTTGGTTAAAGTGACACTTATTTTGAAACGGAGGGAGTATGTGATTTGAACCCTTCCTCAACATATACTTGTATTTTCCCCATGCTTCATACAATGTTTCAAATGCACCTTGGGAATAGACAACACTTGCTAATATCGAAAGCGTTCATCTACTATTTAGTAGAGAAAATCTTTCATGAACACAACCACAAATTAATATTACTCAGGCACTCATACATGAAATGAAAAAAATTAAAGAAAAATTATTTAGTCACATCGATTGATATTATTCACTCTCTCAATTGTACTCTCTTTTATTTTTCTTTTGATTTTGTGTGTGCCCAAATAATATTTATTTGAGCTTGTGACCAAGCAAGTATATCTCCTATTTAGCATTATAAGTTAGGCTTTACAGAGTTTTTTGTAATGTAACAGCGTGGTAAATAAAATGAGACTTAATAGATTAAATAGTTATGTTAAGATTATATTTCATTAGCTATTTCTCTAATGTATAATTTGGTTTGGTTTTATGTTGCAAATCTTCTACAAGATATTTTCCAATTTTCGTAACAATTTCTAGTATTATAGATAACTAGATCGCACTCTCGTGCGAGTCAATTATATTTAAAATGTAACATTGTTAGAAGTTGTGGTAAATAAAATTATTGTCATAAGTTCAATTCAAAATAATGTATAGTAAATTATTCATGTAAAAATTCATTATTAAAAATAATAACAATCACATAAATAATTTGAAGTTCTTCAACCATATATAAAAGAAATTTTATGCGAGTCTTTGTTTGATATACACTATGTCATACATCTATAAGATTATTCACTATTTAGAATTCCACAAATCTGCAAAGAAACAAATAGCAATATAAAAAAAATTAATGAATACATAATCAAACCATTAACTCTTTAAATGAAACCATACACATCTATAATCATTTCAAAACTTCTAGCAATTTTTTTTGGTACACCCATTATTTAATAATCAAGAGATATGGGAGAGAGGTATAAGGGATATATATATATATATATATATAGAGAGAGAGAGAGAGCGAGAGAGAGAGAGAGTGGTGTCGTATGGGAAGGAATGAGAAGGACGAGATCGATTTCAAGTCACATGTTATTGACCTACGGCAAGTTGCGATTTCCAATTACAGAAGGTTTGACGTCGGGGCAAGGCTCAATGGAGGTGGACTCATTGACGGTGCGAATCCAATCATTGACAGAGTCATGGAAGAATTTGACTATTGAAGAAGTCGTAATAGAGATGCATTATCCATATTTCACGTGATTTGTGGAGAGCAAGCACAGAAGGAGAGGGTGGAAAGGATCCAGAAGAAAGAAAGAGGGTTGTGATTGATGACATAAGAAGATAGATGCCCGTTTTAGAAAGAAAAAAAAAGATGATAGGGAGTGTAGGTTTTGGTGAGTTCATGAGAAATAGAGGGGGTTGAGATTCATGAGGGAAGAAGAAAGAGATATGTTTTATTGTATGAATAACATTTGGCTTGTTTCATGTAATCCTCTTGACACTTGATTTACTACATGGATAACAATTGGGTTGTTGCACGCATTCCTCATGATATTTGGGTTATTGTATGGATAACACTTGGTTGTTGCACGTATTCTTCTCGACACTTGGCTTGTTGCATGTATTTCATGACACTTGGTTCATTTCATGGGCAACACTTGACTTGTTGTATGTATTTCTTTTGACATTTGGTTTGTTGTATGTATTCCTTATGAGTCATGACACTTGATTTATTGCATGGATAACACTTGACTTGTTGCATGTATTCCTCTTGACATTTGGCTTGTTGTATGTATTCTTCATGAGCAATGACTCTTGGTTCATTGCATAGTAACACTTGGGTTGCTGCATGTATCCTTCTTGACACTTGGCTTGTTGCATATATTTCTCATGGGTTATGACACTTGGTTTATTGTATGGGTAACACTTGACTTGTTGCATGTATTTCTCCTGACATTTGCCTTGTTGCATGCATTACTCTTAACACTTTGAATGCATTTTAGGCGTCCAAGGGTACAAATGGTAGGGTCTTTTTTTTTTCTTTTCTAAAGGACAAAGAAGGGTATGATTGTCATTTTGTCACTTGAGATGCAAGGGTTTTGGCGCCAATGAACAAAACAATGTAAAATTATACAATTTGTTTAGGGTTTCATGACATAACTTTCTTCCTTGATGTAATTAAGATAGATAATATAAAAAAGTATGAAAAGTTATAAGAGATATGAGACGATTTTCTAGAAGTGACTCACAAACACAATCTTAAATTAAGAGTGACTCAAAATCAGTTTACAAAGATATATAAATATAGATAGATAGAGTGATATCGACATTTAAAAGACGACTTTAAATGATTGAGTAAATTTTTTATTTAAAAAGATATGTAGCATGTCAAGAAAAATTATAGTTTTTAGGTAAAATACAAGTAAGTAAATTTAATTATTAAATATTTATGATTACATACTTTCCACAAGTGTAAAATACATTTTATAAATGAACTACAACTACTAAAATGTTGAGGTATTTATATAAAAAGTCAATTAGATATTGTATATTTACTAGGAAAGGGTGCCATGGAACAATAAGTTTTTTTTCTTCTGAACAACCATGGAACAATAAGTTATCAATATATATAGGGTTTTGCTACAATAGACCCATTCATTTTATGAAGGTCTATTTTAACGAGCAACACCTTTTTATTTGGAAACAAAAACCATCTATTTTCTTTCTTTAAAAATCAAAACTAAGGGACATACATGTAATTTAAAGTTAAAAGTTAATCTTTTTTTCTAACTTTTTTTTCTCTTCCACTCTCCCGCACTCTCTTTCCTCTCTCCACATTTGTTTGTTCTGGTTAACCAAAACATAAAACAAGAATACATGCATGAAGTCTTTGGATAAACAAGAACTATGGAGGTAAATGATACAATGGTGTTCATCTTTACCAATGAAAATCATAGACATCCATATGAAAATCCAGCACAATTACGAATTCATTCCGGAACAAGAGAAAGAGAAACCGTGCAGGTAGCAAACAACGTAAAAACCAATTGATTTTGTTTTTTTTTTTTTTACCATGAAAGATGCATGTTATTCCAAGATTAGAAGATTAGAAAATTCCAGGCAAGTAAGAAAAATATAATCTGAAGCAACGTGGAGAGAGAGAAGGGATGAGACTTGAGAGGGCAATAATAAAAGAAGAAAGAAAGAAAGTGTGGTACAGTGGAAGAGACTAAGATGAAAAGAGAAAAAAAATATTAACTTTTAATTATAAAATTACATTACAACAACAACCTTATCTCATTAAGCGAGGTCAGCTACATGAATCAAGTTATGTCATAGTGTTCTATTATAAACTAAATTTGAATCCAATTCATTGATCACTAAATTATTTATGTCACTTAATTTTGATTGTTTCAAAAAGCAAAGAGACGAGTCTTTTAGTCCAAATAAAAATGTGTTGGTTGCTAAAATAGACCTTCATAAAATGAAATGAATCTATTATAGCAAAATCCTTATATATATGAATTTAATTTGTTAAAATATTTTTTTTAATATATGCCATAGTTACCACTTCTACTTTATGATTATTCTATATGAATTGTATTTAGTGCATTAGAAAACTTTATGACAATTGTTTTGACTTGATATATTTTTTTTTAAAGTGAATTTTATATTTATAGCATTTTAAGAAAAGAAAATTTAGAGAAGTTGTGACATATCATAACACTTAACACAGACACTTACATAGTACCCCTACCAACTAGATTCTTGTACCAACACTTGAATTTGAACACACTTCTTTGAAGGTGAGTCAAATATATGCCGATTATACCATAAACCTTTGATGAATTACTCCTCACAAATTTAATTTAAAAGGATTAAATACATCACGATTAATACTCATTTCATCCTAAATTATACTCCCTGCGTCCCAAATTGTATGATGTTTTGGGCATTTCACACATATTAAGAAATACAATTAATATTGTGTGGAAAAGATATATTATGAGTTTTTTTTTTTGAGGGAATGATATATTATGAGTTGTTTTACAAAATTGTCCTTAATAAATATATGGGAAAAATAAATGAAAGAATTGAAAGAAGAGAGAATAATAAATAGTTAAGGTTATAATAGGAAAAGTAACATTAATGTTGCATTGGTATTGTAAAGCGACATATAATTTGGGACAAATTTTTTCCCCTAAAGCGACATACAATTTGGGACGGAGGGAGTATATCACAATACATCACGTCTCATAACAAATATTTGTAAATATATTTTAGAAGTTAATTAATACTCATTCCATCCTAAATTATATATCATGTTAGCAATTTCACATAAATTAAGAACCGTAGTTAACTTTGAATAGAAAAGAGAAATTATGAGTTACTTCACAAAATTATACTCCCTCCATTTTTTTTCTTTTGATGTTTTACAACTTCAACTATATTTTAAAATATTTGATGTTTTAGTATATTTAATATTTTTTTTCCAAATTTACCCTTGTTGAAAAACACCATAAAACTATTAAATGAGTTGTGACCTTTGACTTATCACATGTAAATTTAATCATAAATAAGGATATTTTAGTCAAAAACATACAAATATTTATATGCTTTAATTACTCTTTAAGATTTGTGTCAAGGGCTAAAACATCAAAAGATAAAAAACGGAAGGAGTTTACTATGAAAAAGAAAAAAAAAGAATTAGAAAATGAAAGAGTAATAAATGGTATAATATAAAAAGAATCATTAATGATTTATTGGTAATGTACACTAACATAAAAAATGGATTAAATTATAGATTAATATTGACTAGAATAACATATAATTTAGGATGGAGGGAGTATAAAAAGTGGTATAAAAAGTAATTATATTTTATTTTTATATTTTATATTAAATTATTTTGAAGTACGATTTATTTTTTATGAAGTTATTAGATATGGTTTTTAGTCCCTATAAATATCTCAAATTTGAGTTGTACTTGTAAATGATAAGCATTATCAACATTCATATTTTTTGGGTTAATTAAGTAAATGGTCTCTGTAAGTATTCATAATTTTGTTTTTAGTCGCTACAAAATAAAATTACACTTTTTAGTCCCTATAAAATTTTCTATCAGCATTTTTAGTCGTTATAAAAATTTTCCATCAACATTTTTAGTCCCTGTCAAAAATTTCCATCAACATTTTTGGTCCCTAAAATGCTTAAGGAAAATGTCACAGGAACTAAAAAGTGTGATTTTATTTTGTAGGGACTAAAAACAAAACTGTGAATATTTATAGAGATTAAAAACTGAATTAACCCATTTTTTCTGGTGAATTACTCATTTCTTATTTGCTAAGTATATAAATTGTTTTGACCAAAAATATATATTCAATCTACAATAAATTGTTTTGACCAAAAAAATATATTCAATTTACAAAAAAAGAATATAAATTTAAAATTAATATTTATTCATTATTTTTTTTACTTATTAACGTTTCTTTGCATTGCTTTCTTAAACCCATTAAATGCTATTTAATATTTAATCATACACCCTCTGTTCTTTTTTATGTGATCTAACACACTTCTTCATCGAAACTCAACATATTAACAAGTTCAAAATATATCAACGTAGTTCTCCTTTGAGCTACAACCATATCTTGATGTCTGATTATGAAACAGAGACTGATGATGAGGTTAGAAGTCTTGTTAATTTTGCGGTAAGAAAGAGAAAGGGGAAAATGCCGATGGTTGATACGAGAAACATTCAAAGAAAGGAAAATAATGAGGGGAAGAGATTATTGTCATCACCTGAAGAAATTGCAAAACAATTCAAGTCAAAAGCACATGTAGATCAAGGTTAGAAAAACCTATATTCACTTTTTAGGCAAATTGATATTTGGTTTTCAATTAGCATTTTTTTTTTATGATTTTGATGGCGTCCAAATATTTCGATTTGTGCAAGTACAATTATAATTTAATTATGTCAAATGATGAGTCCCAAAGTTTTAAACTAATAATATGGTTTTTGTTTCCTTCAAATTGTTAGATGTTTTTTCATAATCATGCTATTGTTCAAATACCAAGGGGTTATAAGAAAAATGATTTAAAAAGTCCTTCTTTATCATTTTCTTATGTTATAAAAAAAATTGAAAAATCACGAAATATATTTGATTACACAAAAAAAAAAACTAATTATATTTGAATTTTTCAGTGGGGCCACAATGTAGATTAGAAGATGGTACGGTTTCTCGTGTAAGATGTGAAGATTCTGAGACACAACGATATCAATTACACTATGATCAACAACTTGTTCATCAGGCACAGGAGGAACAACTTATACAACAGTCGAAGGAGCAACTCGTACATACAACAGAGGAGCAAGAGGAGGAGGAGGTTGCACGATATTATGATGGAGGACCTTATGATTTGACTCTTCTCACACGGTATCATGACCATATTGCCCATAAGTTATGGTTTGGTCAGGTAAATAATTATTTTAATTATTTGATAGTTTTATTTAATTATATAAGAAGCTTTTATTAGTTTTATTTATTTTGATTGTTTAATTTAAATAATATTGTTTTATTTATATAATAATGTTTTATTTGATTTCTTTGTTTAGTTATATAAAAATTAGTTTTAATTATTTTGACTTTTATTTATATAGCAATGTTTTATTTATATAATAATGCTTTATTTGCTTATATAATAATGTTTTAAATTATTGCAGGAGCGCGGTGACAAAAAGGAGTTAAGAGTAGTATCCCACGGGAAAAAGTTGGAGAGTCGGGTTCCTCCACAACTCCCCCCTCTGATACAAGGTTGGTTGGATGGGTCTGGACTTAGTGCACTTCAAAGGACCAGTTTAAAGATGGTTGATGCCAATCTGTTATCTGCATTTGTGGAGAGGTGGCATCCAGAGACGTCGTCATTTCACATGCCATTTGGTGAAATGACGATTACACTATATGATGTGGCGTGTCTACTTCACCTTCCGATTAGAGGTGATTTCTACGACCAACCTCTAGGTATAACTAAAAACAGAGCAGCCTCACTTGCTCATCTGTTATTGGGGGTGACTTATGATGAGGCTATAGCAGAGACAAGGAGGACTAGGCGTGGTTGTTACCGTCAAGAGTGGTTGTATGATTTGTTTGTTAGGCATTGTAAGACTGGCATGTTTGACTATGCTTCTAGGGCGTACATGTTGTTGTTGGTTGGCTGTACTATTTTTTCAAACAAGAGTGTCACTCTTGTAGACGCAAAATATTTATCATTGTTTGAGGATTTGTCAAATTGTGGTAGATATTGTTGGGGCGCAGCTTCTTTAGTTACATTATACGAGCATTTGGGAAATGGCTCAATGATGTCATGTAAGCAACTGGGAGGATATGCGACACTTTTACAGGTATTTATTTTTTAAGATTTGCAATTATTAATATTAATATTAATATTTAAATTTATTATTATTTTTAATTATTTTCCTAATTATGTACAGTGTTGGATTTATGAATATTTTCCCACTCTTGGTAATCGAGTAGAGAACCGGGTTGCATGTGATGAGCCAGGAATGGGTGTTGCTCGAGCTATGCGGTGGAAGTATCCACGCGGCAATCTCAAGGTTGATCAAATACGAAGGATGATAGACGACCTGACACCTAATGATGTCATATGGCGTCCATTTGATAGTCATCGCCAAGTAATTCCTTTTGATGATATATGTCTATACAGTGGTTATCTTCGTTGGTGCGGGAATGTGGTTCCTTACTTACCCGAGAGGTGCCTTCGACAGTTTGGATACATACAATGTATACCACGACCACCTCCAAATTTTAATACTTTTAACGTAGATATTGAGTGGAATGATTGCCATTCTAGTGCAAATCAGATCATTAGAGATGCACATCTGACTTCATATCCATTTGAGGTCACAGATACATACATGGAGTGGTACTACAAAGTATCACATCCTCGTTTAATACGCCCTACTGAGGTTCAACATGTTCTAGTTGATGTTCCAACACATAGAGTCCTTAGTGATGAAAGACCTTCTAATTCGAGACTAGCAGTGATTGTTAAAGAGTTAGAGGGTTGCGCAAGAGATTGGGGGGCTGTGCCAGAGGATCCTGTGTTTAAGCGTTTCTTCCGAGCATTAGACTATGCTCGTGGCGGACTTTAAATCAATTATTTTAGTTGGTTTTGTATTTGGTATTATATTATCTAGATGTGGTTATTGTGACAATTATGGTGTTGTATTTTGTATTATCTACATTTGGTTATTATCTTAGTAGGTCTTGTATTTTGTATTATCGACAATTGGTTATTGTCTTAATTGATTTTGTGTTTTGTATTATTGACTTATGTGATTATTATTGTTGTTGTTAGTAGCAGTAGTAGTATATAATAAAATAAAAAATAGTATCCATAACACATATTCAAAACATAACATCCAACATATTAATTTTAAGATCAAATATTAAATTAAATAAATAACATGCTTGAATACATAGAGTTTTCAATCAAATTCAACTCATTCCTAACAATGGAAAATTTAGCTACTCATAGTAAAGAGACTAAAAACAGAAAATAAGTTAAACTGAAAGAATTCCGACATCGTTGGTATTGTTCCTGTATTCTCAATCTCTTGAAGTCCACTTATTTATGTCTCTTCCTTGTATCCCCTTTATTTCCATGTGCGACATCTTCCTCCTATTAAGTGTTGTGCATCTTTTTTTTACATCTTGTTCTCTTCAGATACCGTTTCCATCGGCTTTCAAATATTATTTTTTGGTTCATTAGGCTTTCATAAGTTATATTATTTCACCACACACACAATACATAAATATAAGTATATAAATAATATTAAATCATAAAACATACATTATATAATCACATATCATATTATGTATAATTTTTGCATAAAAACTATGATACTTCTTACATCCAAGCTTCCAAAGTAATTATTAACTTCCAAAGATTTATTCAAAACAAATTAACTTCCAAAGATCAATCTTCTTAACTGAATAATTTGAATTTAAAATAATCAATATTCATATTTACCCGAACCCACATACATTTATAGACAATACCAATGCAAAAAAATTTGGTCACAATGGAAACCGAAGTCGTCATAAGAGAAAAAAAAAGTTTTATTGGGACGCATATGTGATATTTTGTAACCCATATGTTGTATGGTCATCCATATCTCTAAAGGTTGATTGCCAAATCCTAACATCATAAAAGATTCCCTCACTTCTTGTAGGAACTTTTCGAATAACTTTTTCTCGAGACTAATATTAGCTCTCATCTCATCATCCAACTCTAGGCAAACTATAGACTATCCCTCTTCATAATATCTAAGTAATGATGCTATCACCCTAAATTCACAATTTTCACCTCGATTAAAATTAACTATGTCATCAATATATGGATGAATATGTAAAGGGAATTGTACCAATAATCTTTGGGATAATTGTTTATGCATGGGATGATTGCTTCTAAGAGGATTGAGATGAATGATCTAGAGATACTTGCTTCTAAGTGGGTTGAGATGACTATTTTTTAGAGTGTTGTTTCTGAGAAGGCTAAGATGGTTGATCCTGAGAGGGTTTGCTTTTGAGAATCACAATATTTTTTTTCAACATGCTCTCAATATGAAGACACCGATACATATCATATCTCTTTGCCTCCTTGCCTTCACCCTTCTTCATTTCTTCTTTGTATTTGACTTTTCCAGGAGGCGGACACATTGAACATGAAGTTGAATAATCAAATTCAAGTACCTCACTTTTCAATGCTCACATTCCAACAATGTCAAGTAAACAAAATTGTTTCCACAATTACTTTGGTAGCGGTCTTTTCACCATGATCTTGTAGTTTAATTTACAAGTTTATAGCTTATTTTTCATACGTTGTTTCAAGTAGCGTTTAAACTTATAGCTTATTGTTTTTTCATCCACTTTTACACTTATATTTTTAGCTGAAACTCATTTTTACCCATCTCTTTGTCCATATCCCTGTAAATTAAATGTCACGGTTCTATATGTTTGTTGATATTTGTTTATTTAACGACTCCCAATCACGATATTTTCTTTTTGTTTTCCAGGAAATGTGAACGTACCATGGTAAGTAGCCAAAAAGAACAAGGTAACTAGCCAAGTTTTTTTTTTTTTTTTTACGTCTTGGTTAGTTAGTTACGTATCAATCAATATATTATATATCACTATTATTTATGACAATATATGTTTCACTATCTCTTTAGATTTTTTCTAAGAAAACTTATTAGATTTTTTTTTTTAATATTATAACAATATGTATCACTAATAGTAATACTCTTGAAAATTCAACTTATTTAAGATAATAGTTTCAAAAAAAAATATTTACATCGTAAAAGTTTTTATTTTAAATATTTCACTAATATGTGTTATAAGGTGTATTAATCCTTTAGGAAAAAAATGTAATAATATTAGTATTGTAAATAATGTGATGAAATAATAATGTCCTTTTTTGTCATTTTAGATTTATCAGTTAGTTGAACCGTTAATTTTACCAAACACTTTAATTAGCTATAAGATATCAATTTTCGGCCATCAGTTATCAGCTCGCTTATCAGTCATCCGTTATTTTTACTAAGCAGGGCCAAAATAAAATTCTGACTCTGAAGTCAATAAGTTTTGACTCTGATGGACCATACTCTAAACATAAAAGAGAGATACTCTAATGGCTAAAACAAATTCTGATTGTTAACGAAAGTCAAAACTCTAGTAAAAATGGATAATGACTTAAAGACAAGTTTTGATCTGAAAGCAAGTTCTGACGGAAGAAGTCAACAATCAACTCTCTGAAGGTCTTCTGAGTAGTTTGTCTTCTTCTGAAGGAGTGTCACTTGCATAAGATAGCTGCACATTCTTGTCGTTGTTGTTTTAAAGAGAGACATGTTGCATAAACAAACAATGGTCTTACAATACAAAAAGAATGCATAGTATCATTCCAAAAGAAGCAAAGGAATTTCAATTGTTTAATCAACATAACTAGCCTTTAGAGGAAAAGTTTTCAAATCTAAAAAATTTCTCAATAAAGCTTAATGCGCTGACATTTTATTCAACAACGGCTGTATTCATTCTCCTATAAAAGGAGCCTGAACACTTGAATAAAAAGAGAAACCTACACGGTTTCAACTGTACAAATACTCTGATAAAATTTCAAGTACAAACTGACTATCTTGGAATTTCTTATGTGTTCATAAATCAAATGCGCTTAATTTAGTTTACCACTCTTTGAGTTATGAAAGTGTAAACATCAATCAATTTATTTGTAAACTCTAATTGTAGACATCCTCATGGAGAGACAAGAAATCTTAGACTTGTGTGTTTAAGTAATTGTAATCTTGTCTGATTATAGTGGAAAAATCTCTCAGTGTGAGGGGATTGGGCGTAATTCCAAGTTGTGGGGTGAACTAGGATAAATGCTTGTGTCATTCTCTTTCTTTTTTTTTCTTTTTCTGATTATCTTTTTGTGTTCTCTGATTTG
>Ga0315914_1001300_pt1 | contig 36780 bp, 34 predicted proteins | sample MpolenodulesMG_FD_203920 | JGI IMG/M metagenome (GOLD analysis project Ga0315914, IMG submission 203920) | Medicago polymorpha root nodule microbial communities from Los Angeles, California, United States - elongated nodules | ecosystem: Host-associated > Plants > Roots > Nodule | place: USA...
GGGCCAGGCCCCCCCCCCCCCCCCCCCTCTTGTATATATTTTCCCCTTTTTTTTTAGTAATATTTATGGAATAGGCGGTAGAGGATGGGTGAGTCAGTTGGGTGCCAACCTAATTGAAATGTTTTTGTTTATCTCTGATGCCTGACCTATTTCTTGCCTTATCAAAAATAAAATAAAATAAAATACTGAGATAGGTAAATTGAATGGTGGAGATAAAAACATGATTTCCTCTGTTTTTTCAATATAAGATTATCAACACTTCAAAATTATTTTATATGTCTGCTTGAAGTATAATTGAAGATCAGATAGAAGCTTAACATAATTAGTGTGTGTAGACATCAGTCTGTCAGTTAGTTATATACAATATTTACATTGATGACGTGATGCATCTATAATCAGAACCTTGTGATCCGACGATGGCTATATATTATGAACAAAAAGTATGTGTAGACTTACTCTTTAGTTTCTTTTATAAGGCAAACGCAAAAAGACATAAAAAAATAATAGTGTTAAACTATAAGTTGGTACCCCGCTCTAATTTATTGTCAATTGTTCATATATATTATTAAATAAAAGGGGAAAATTACATAAAAACTGGGGGACATTAAACCTGACCGAATCAATCCAAGTGAATCTACCCTAATGGGTAATACATAAAAAAAGATCAACAAAGTGGATCCAACCCTAATCAATTCTAATAAACGAACACCATTAATGATAGACGTTTGAGAGCATGTCTATAATTTGGCGAATGAATCGATCGTCAATGCGAAATCAGATCACGTACCATTAACTCCCTATAACAACGGCTACAAGCATTAACGACCCTTTTGAGTCCACACAGTCTCATGTCAATAAAGGTTGACTGGGATACGAAACACTGACAGATTCTTGAGAGTGAGGAGTGGATTCGACCGCCAACATGATAATTAGTGAATCCACAAGCACCAACCGTTTACTGCTATGATCAACAACAAATTAACAGCCATTTCTGGTCCAACCACAGTACCACAACCACCTCCAAAGAGGAAGGCGACGACGGATTCAAATAACCCACCATCTCAATCCACGCGACCACCTAATGGAATAATTTAGGTCACCAGCGAAAATTTCGACTAACTCACGTTCAGGCACTTGAGTAAAACACCTAGCCTTTACCAATCTCAATCTATTCAAATAATCTTCGACAGATTCAGTTGATTGTCTTCTCACACTTGCTAACTCCATTAGACTTATCCTAGATTGGCCCATGTAAAATTGTTCATGAAATAACCTCTCTAGTTGAGTCCAATGTTGAATGGAATGAGGTGCAAGCGTGGTAAACCACGTAAAGGCATTCTTTGTTAGAGAATTTAGAAAAAAAACATTAATATCAAATTTTCATTGTTTGCAAGATCTCCTGGTTCCGTTAAATAATGTGTTATGTGTTCGACAGTGGATTCGCTGGTGTCACCAGCAGAAGTTGTGAACTTAGGAATTTTATAACCCTAGGAAGTTCAGTCTGTAGAACATATTTTGACAGAGGAGATACAAAATTTGGTCTATGTAAACTTACGTTTAAACCATTTTGAGCCATGATATTTTCAACCAAAGCGGGTATATTATTTTGTGCTCCGAAATTGTGTTGTTGGACATTTCTAACAGCTTCGTCTGCATCATCATTTCTACCTACCAAAATTACCTCTGGTTGTGCTTGTACCCTTAGTTCGATTGGTTCAGGTCGAGGAGTTGGTTGTTGTCTTTGAACAATAAGTTCGACAATTTGCACAAGTCGAGTAATTTGGGCTTGAGAGATATTTTGGATCTGAGGGATATGTTGATAGACAATTTATGGAGGGGGTGAAGAAATATGTTATTCTCTCCATTTGAGTGGCTAATGCTTGGTAACCCTGATCCGTGGTTTGAATCAAAGGGTTAAACACCATACCAATTTGTTGTGTTAACAAATTAACCATCTCATGATTGCTCCATCCATTTGTTGCCTAAACAACATCATAGACTCTGTAGTTAAGGCTGGTAGAGCGCTTCTGCCAAAAACGCTAGAACTCGAAGGGTTATGTGTATTAAACGGCATGTATGGATTTGCATGTTCTGTAAATGCAGGAACATTATGCAAATTTGTTGTCATCGAAGTTGGCATACCGTATGGTTGTTCCCTAGAAAAGTTCTGCGTATTTATGACCCTATCATCAAATCTAGTCCTCACTTGAGGGTTAGGAGAAGTATGGACACTTGTAGAAACGGGTACACAAGCAGTAAATGGTGGCACAAAGGTCCCCATTTTCGGTCGTGTCGTTTGGGCGGTTATAGTTGGAGTGGTTGTGGGAGCGGTTACACCCATTTCCGTCGAAACCGACATGGCCATGGTTTCCCCCAAGGCCGTTGGTACACTTGCATCCACTGCAGGGGTGGATGTTTATGTGTTTTGTGCTTGTGAAGAGGATTGAAATGATTGTGATGACATAGAAGCATTAGTATTGGCGGATTTAGTCATTTTATTCAAAGCCTTACCACTTTGTAAATGCATGCACAAAGATGCGAATTTTCCTTAGGAAAAGTTTTACTGAATATAGTTGCTAATCTTCAGAAAGACCGTTTCCACAAGAATTTTTTTTTTTTTTGAAAAAAGTGTTTTCTTTGAAAAAAGGTTTTGAAAATTTTTGGAAGATTATGGCAATCTCTTCCAAAGGTTTTTTAATTAAAAATGCACAATAGAATTTCTCACAATGGTTTTGAAAAATGTTTTTGAAAACTACAATGGTCCAAAGTTTTGAAAAGGACTACAATGGAAATTTCTTTTCAAGGTTTTTAAAATCTACAATGGAGGTTACTTCCTAAGGTTTTGAAAACAATTTTTTGTAAAAGATGCACAAACATGGTCCCATCGGGCGTGCCAATTTGTTTACCGGTGTTTATGGTAAACAAATACCGACTGGTTTTGATTATAACAAGCAGGTCCAAACCAGAGATCCTAAGACATGTTGTGCATTTTGTTGGTGTGCGTTCATCGAGTTCGTAGGTTGCTTAACGAATGGGATGAGACCGTGTGGAACCTTTCGACAGATTTTAAGACATTTAAGTTAAAAATTGCAGAAACTTAAAGGAAAAGAAAAAAGGCGCAAATGCAAGTGCATTAGAAATAAAGGTGGTCCGACAAATCCTTTACATACATTCTTTTTTGACTCTTTTTCTCTTGCGTTGATACTTCGAGGGTTTTCAGAATTCTGTATAAGCGATTTGCGACCCGTTTTCCCTATGGAAAAATACTATTTATACATAGAAAATAAGTGGAAATAAAACTAATCCCACGATCAGCACTCCTTTCATGTAGAGAACTGCTTGTCTCCCACATTCTCCATTGAGGAAACCGCTTCTCTTTTGAAATTCGAATCTTCCCGGTTTGAAGGCAATTGTTTGACTTCGACGGCTTCGCTTCTTGCTCCGTTTCTTGTTGAACTTCAGTGCTTCGAGACTTTTCATGCTAAGCTCAACATCTTGTCGAAACTCCTTTGATAAAATAAAATACTTCGAATCCTGCAAGACTAAAAGTCAACTAATGTTGACCACATTAAATGAGGCTGATGATATACCAGCTAACACATGGACAATAAAGACCGAGTTTAATATAATTTTTTAAAAATATTTGAATTTACTCTTATCTATTTTTTTATATGTGTTATTTGTATTTAAAGTTGTGGGTAATTTAGGAAAGAGAAAAGACCAATCCAAAAGAACCAAAATGGGTTATTTTCTTTATATATAAAATAAATACAATATCATTAACATATAGTTTTAAAAATTATTATAAAATAGAAAATTAATTAATTTTTTAAAATTACCAAAACCAGTGAAATATGTCTAATACAAAATGTATTTTATATTCTAAATCATTAAGTTAATAATAAAATAAAATAAAAATTATCATTGACACCAACAATATAAAAAAAAATATTTTAAGTTTTTACTTTCTAGAAAGGGGAGTGTATATTATAACATAAGAAGTGAGGGGAGTGTAATTCAAGCTTTTCTTAGAAGAGGGGAGTGTAATTTACGCTAATTTTTATACACAAAACAATTTTTTGCACAATTAATGACAAAAGACTATAGAGTAATTAAGATTATCATAATGAATATCTAGAATGTCTATCTTAAAAAATAAAGAATAAAAAATATATCTCTCGAGTGAAAATTTGATTCTAGATGGGGGGTCCACATCAAATGCAAAAAGGGAGTGTATATTATAACATAAGAGGTGAGGGAAGTGTAATTCAAGCTTTTCTTAGAAGAAGGGAGTACAATTTACTCTAATTTTTATGGACAAAACAATTTTTTGCACAATTAATGACAAAAGACTATAGAGTAAATAAGATTATCATAATGAATATCTAGAATGTCTATCTTAAAAATAAAGAATAAAAAATATATCTCGAGTGAAAAATTGATTCTAGATGGGGGAGTCCACATCAAATGCATTTGTTATGACCGCTATAAATGCTCTCACAATGTTGCTCTCTTCCTCACTCATTACATTCTCCAACAACGGCACAAAATGAATTTTCACCCTTTTCTCAATCCTCAAACTCTAAGAATGAATTCTCAAAGAACAAATCTTTGAGATTTTCCACACCCTCAATTAGTTTCTCTGTCACATGGAAGAAATGATAGGGAACACAATTTCTCTCCCCAACACCACCATAAACATTAGCAATGAAAATTTGGTTATGCCAACATCACCACCAAGAAGAACCCTCCTCTAGAGAGATTTTATCAATCTCCCTCAAAATTCAAAGGATCTGGCCACAACCTCCTCCAAGAGATCTAGGGGTAGACCAAAGGGATCCAAGAACAAACTGAAACCGCTTGTGGTGATCATGGTAGAGCCCCAAAACATTTATGAAACAAAAATTTATTGAAATCTCTCCTAGATATGATGTTGTGGAGTCTATCATCAAGATGGCTTGGCGTCATCCAGCTGAGATATCAGTGCTGAGAAGTTTCGGTCTTGGCAAAAATATGTTATGGTCTTGACAATAATAGACCATAACATATAAAAGGAAAATAAGGATAGTTTATATTAAAGTAATTCCATATTTTTGCCAAGACCGAAACCTCTCAGCACTGAGATGTCAGCTTGATAACACCAAGTCATCTTGACGATGGACTCCGCAACATCATATCCAGCAGAGATTTCGATAAAAAGTTGTTTCATAAAGATTTCGGGATCTACCATGATACCCACATGCAGTTTCACTTTGTACTTCAAACCCTTTGGTCTACCGCTAGATCTCTTGGGGAAGATTGTGGTCATATCTTTTGAATTTGAGGGAGATTGATAAACCCTCCATGTGACGGTACTCTTGGTGGTGATGTTGGCATAACAAACTTTTGAATGTTGATGTTTGTGGTGATGTTTGGGAGAGAAATTGTGTGTCCTATCATTTCTCCCACTGTGACAGGGGAACTACTAGAGGGTGTGGAAAACCTCAAATATTCGTTCTTTGATAATTCATTCTTAGAGTTTGAGCAAATTCATTCTCTGCCACTGTTGGAAAATATATGATTGAGGAAGAGAGCAATATTGTGAGATAATGTAAGTGAACTTGAGAAAAGGAGGAATTAAATAGTTTAAATTTATTAGAAGGTGCAGTTAACAAGAAGACGGACACATCGTAAGGGATAAAGGCCTTTTTCTTGCTAAGGTGCAGTTAACAAGAAGACGGGGTCATCGAGGTCTTATAATTATTTTCATGCTAATTATTCTATGATTGTCCTTTTCTTGCTTAGATGTATTAGTGGTTTTTAATTTCATTAACTTAAGAATTATAATTTTCATGAATCAGAGCAAACTTGAGAAAAGGAGGAATTAAATAGTTTAATTTTTTTTAGAGAAGGTGCAGTTAACAAGAAGACGAACACATCGTAAGGGATAAAGGCTGAGATGCGATGGGATGAAGATGTGAATGATAAAGTACTATGATAGAATTTTGTATAGTGCCAAAAGTATGATTAATATCACTAAAACACATTGAAAGTGTTAATTTTTCATAATATGAGCTTTCCATTTAATCAAACATTTGGCGAGAGCATATTTTTTAGTGTTGATTAATCAAAATTCAACAATGTATTACTACAGCGTAACGAAAGTTAACATGTATCATCTTGGTTTTTTGTTCAAGTTCGTTTTTTTTATCAAGTAGATGTACGGCCTTCCTTTTAATTATAAGTTACTTTAATATAAAGTATCTTATTCTTTTTGTGTGTGTAATTGGTAATCTATGTGGATATTAGTTACTTTGATAAGTGAAAGAGAGAGTAGTGAATTTACTAAACTATTCTTATCTCTACAAGAGATCTGTCGATTTGTCAGGAGCAGAATCTTTGACAAACACGTTGGAAGTCCTTGGAAATGACCATTTGAAAGGGTGCGGATTCAAAGTAAATCATATTGTTTATCCATTGTGACAGAGGGAAACATGTGTAACTATTATGCCATATATCGTATATATTGAAAAACTGGGGGATGTCATGGCTCTCATGGGTCTTCGAGAAGATCCTCCACTGTTGACAGGGTTTTTGTAAGGGGCGGAATCCTTTGAAAAATAGGTCATCGCAAATAAAAAATCCAGAAGTTTAACCCCTGAAAAACTTGTGAGGGGCAAGGCCCTGGTAAAGGCCCTCGCGCAGCTTTTGTCAAAGCTCATGTCAACAGTTATGAGGCTACTGCTTTGATACACTGCATTTTCAGACGCACACTGTTATATGCGCGCTCTCACGTCAGTCAGTCATGTCTGAAGCAAATTTTACTAGGGAATTTGCGAGGGGTTTCCCTTGGAAAATTATTTTATAATTTTTTTAAAATAATGTTTTTCGTTTTCAAAATTGTTTTTTAAAATCGTTTTAAAAACAAAAATTTATTATATAGTTTATACTTTTTTTTTTGTTGCTTGATTAAAGAAAAAACTAAGTAAGAGTAACTTCTTATAATATTCGCTTCTCCTTCTCCTCTGAACACAACCTACCACCTCCACCCTTCCACACCCCCAAATCACAATCTTTTCTACATAAATGTAGATCTTGTGGTGGTTGTGTGTTCGCCTTCATGGCTGCACCACCCTCTCCTCCCCCTGATGGGGTTTTTCAGTCGACGACGCCGCACCGTCGCGACCTGTCCTTCTTTCCCATTCCGTCGCATCGTCGTCGCCGGTTTAATATGCGATTTTGTGGTTTTAGGCAGGATGTGTTGTCGTGTTTCTGCTTCATATGGGTGGCCTCTACGGCACGTTGTGGGTTTTAACAATGCCATGAAGGTTGTAGTTGTTGTTGTTCCTGCCTACATTGGTGTTGTAGTTGTTGTTGTGTACGCCTATTGTGGTTTGTTTCCACCATGTTGACACCGTTATGATCTTTTGAAGGTGTGACATCGATTTGTGGTGGGAGTTCCGATGTTTTGACTCTATAATCATTGTTATGATCTGTTGAGATCTACAGGTGTCAAGGTTATGGTTTGCCTCCTCTGAACTGGTGCCGCCTTAATATCCGTATCAATTTTCGTGATTGATTTCAGACTAATTTGAAATCCTTATCATTCTATGTGTATGATGTTGGACTCATGGGCTCGAAAGAGTGATGTAAAGCTTGTTGCTATTTTTGCAAGGAGTTGGTGGACCTTGAATTGTCTCTCTGTTGGCAGATGATTCATACGCCAGCTTAAGATTCGCCTTTTACTTTTATTTGATTTGGACTGTGAGGCTTGAAAGGGTCGTTTAGCTTGTTGTCGTTGTTGCAGGGAGTTGATGGTACATGAGTCGCCTCAGCGTTGACCGGTGGTTCAATCACCGCATTGAAGACCCTTAATTAGTTTTAGGATTAATTAGAGGTTGATGAACTTATACACTTGTGTGTTGTTTTAATTTTTGTATCACCTGTTTGGGTCGACCTAAACTCTTGTGTAGTTTTACTGGGTTAGGTTTATGTCCCCCAGTTTTTATGTAATTTTTTCCTTTTTTTAATAATATTTATGAGCATTTGACAAAAGATTAGAGTAGAGTATCAACGTAACTTAGTTGGGAGCCTCTCTATTTGAAGTCATTTTGCTCTTGCCTTATCAAAAAAAAAATACTGCTTTTTTTTTTAAATCAAAAATCTGTTATAATTATTTTAAAAAAAACTTTATTATAATTAGTTTTAAAAACAATTTTACTTTACAAATTGAAAAAACACGGGTTTTTAACCATAATATAAACTGTTTTCCTGAATTAAAAAAAATGTATTCAAATAACAGTTTTATTAACAATATTTAAATAACAGTTTTTTATTTTATTTTATGAATTTACAAATAGTTTTAATTTAAGAAAACAGTATTAAATAAATAGTCTTAAAATTTTTCACTATTTGCAGAAAAAAATTTACACTAGAAAAATTATTAAACTTAAAAAAATATACAGTTTTAAATTAAACAAACAGTTTTAGAAAAATTAAAGTTAACAAAAAATATCCGGTTTTAAAAAAACTATTTTCTCTAAACTTACAAAAAATATACAGTTTTAAATTAAAAAAAAAATAGAATACACTATTTCAAGTTTTAAATTCAAAAAATAGTATACAGTTATATATTAAGTGTGGTTTGATTCTTCTGTTGTAGGGTTCTGATTGATTAATGTTAGCTATGTATGACTTCAATATCAAAAGAACATGAATCATGATGATTTTAATATGTTGTTCCAATGTATAGTTCTTGTTCTCCAACTAATTGCGGTATAAGCAGCAGAGAATTGAAGAAAAATTTAAGGCTGCGGTCTACTCATTGGTTTTGATTTTACATTAAAATTTCATTTTATATAAATTATATGAATCACATATGAAGTGAAATTAGCATATTGATGTATGAACTTTGTTATGGTTTTGATTTGAAGAGGAAGCTAAAGCTTTTGATTCTTGAATATTTTTACATGCATCCATCCATTACTGCTTATGCTTTTGATTCTTGAATATTGATGTGTTAAACTCACTAAGGTATCATATAACGGTCATATGTAGTTATTGGTATAAGATTACCAACTCTTTAAAATGATACTAGATGTTTGTTTGGATTAGATGGAAGCTTGTGTACCCATCGGTCAACACTAATTAAATTTTGAGAAAAAAAAACATAATTTAATGTAAATAGGTGTCGTGTTGGCGTCGAACACGATACTTGTTGGACATTAAGACACGCCTTCAATCAGCACCCTATAAAAAAATAAAAATATGTACATCAAACCACCGACAATGCCTTCATTTTTGTTGTTGCTGATCCACAAACCACCGACAACTATAGTGTGGATAATAACCATGCAACAATTTAGTTTTTAGATGATGTATTATTTTCTTTTACAAAGACTCTGGATTTTATTAACAGCAGAAGCATGCAACAATTTAGTTTTTGATATTCTTGTACTTATTTTATAAATGATGAAGTTGCATGGTGATCTTTATATGATTATGATGAGTATGAGTTGAGTCCACGTGGCTGTTGTTAAGTAGCCAGCACACCTGACTTTGAGGGGTAGAATATCAGAGAATGAGACACCTGACCTTTCTATTTGCCAACACATCATAAAGTCAATAGAGCTTGCTTACAAACATGGTTTTTGTAGTGTTTTTAGAAGAGGAAAAAATAAGGTAAAAAATATTTTATAATCTATAAAAGCATGCGTAATAAAATAAAAAATGTCAGCATCGGTTTGTAGTGTTGTGGAAGTGCTAAGTCCTGCTTCTGAATTCTCTTAGTTCCTTGCAGTTTCTATGTAAGCTTCTTTTCATATAAATACAATGATGTGATAGTGATATTTGTTTTTAATTAAAGTTTATGGATATTCTATAATCCTACCATAGTACCATTTAGAATGTGGTAGTACTTTGTAGTACTATTTTATTTATATGAAAGCTTCTTCAAACTTCAAGGACTAGTGTTTGAATTGCAAATCTTTTACCATTCTTATTATGTATGAACTTTCTTTTTCCTTTTCACAATTTATATTTGAATGAAAATCAAATTGTGCTAACTAATATTTCTTAGCCTTCATAAATATATCTATGATATATGATACTTTGTTTTCTGGTTTTAAATTGTAATTATGTTGCAAACTTTTATCTTGGGGAAAAATGTGATTGATGCAGTTGCACTAAAGTTTTTCTTTAGACCCACCAAAAAAAAAAATTATTAGATTTTATATGCAAAAACGCTTAAAGAAAATAAATACACCTCATAGTTTAAAATTCGTTTTAAGCCTCGTTTTGTATTAAAAATTATTGGACCGACCTTTCCTAAGAATCCTCTTTTATATTGCATTTGCAATTGCCGTTGTGGACCGCAATTTAGAACCATGATTTCTTATGTTGGTTATCATTTTGAACTTTAACATTCTTGAATATTATTTTCTTTTGCTTTGTAACATTTTCCAATCTTGTTCAGAATATAACAAAGTTCAGATTAGTAAATTTCTAAAGAAGAAAAGATGACATTTAAGAAAGACTTTAAACAACAAATGGTACCTGAGTGGGAGAAAGAGTACATGGACTATGAAGGCCTCAAGAAAATATTGAAAGAAGTCAAAAGCAGCAAAAAAGCTATAGACAGAGACAATAAGCACTTGCAGCACAAATTCAGCCTTGAAAGAGCATTCAGTGGAATACACTTGAATCATGGTAGCAATCATCAAAGAGATGAAGGTATTGAAGAGCAGGTTATAGATGTTAAGGCATTAGAGATAGATGTAGATGGTTCCAAAGAGTTATATGAGACTAAGTTGAATGAAGAAAACGGAGAAGCTGAGGCAAGGTTTTTTGAGAAGCTTGATGAAGAGCTTAACAAAGTTAATGCCTTTTATAAGGAAGAAGTGGAGGCAGCTAAGCATGAAGCAACACTTTTGAGTAAACAAGTTGAGACTTTAGTTGCATTGAGAGTAAAGGTTAAAAATCTTGATTCAGGTAAATGCAAAAGATGTTTTTACACCTAGTTACATTCAATTATTTTATTGTCGAAAAATAATAACTGGTGTCGATGTGTGAGTGCCAGTGTCGTGTCAAGTATTCGTTTCGTGACAGTGTTGCATATATGTTTTCCATTCAAATGATGTTCGTATAGTTATTGTTATTCATTACAATTAGTGTCATGTGCAGCACTCACACTTTAGATTGATGACATGTCATGTGTCCAACCTATATAAGTTTTGGATAGTGACACATTTGATTACATTCAATTACTTGTATTTTCTCAAATTATTACTGGTGTCGATGTATCGGGTCAAAGTTGTGTCTGGTGCTCATGTTTGTGTCAGTTTTTCATAGCAAGTAGTTGCCAAAGTAAATTTAATTGTCTTAAAGTCGGAGGTTGAATATGCAGGATTGCAGCCGATTCGTTTGTCTGGTGAAGATAACTTGGATCAAAATCATCAGAAGAAAGACTCTATGATGAACACTGAAGCTGAAGAGTATTCACACAGTAATTACAACAGAAGAGACCCTATGGAAATCCTTGAGCATGTAAAGATTGATGATGCTCTTCAATCTCCAATATCAACAGTTAAAAATGTTTTTACTGATTCCAATGATAATAATGAGTTAAGTTTCAACAAAGAAGAACTGAGAAAAGTTGAAAAACAACTTAGACTTGTGTTTGTTGAGTTCTATCAGAAACTCCTCCATCTCAAAGATTATAGGTAATAAACAAATCATATATGGAATGGAAGCTTTCAATTTCTTAATGACTTTCCTGTTTTGTGAAATCAGTGTTACTACATGCTTATATATTTTTTATGCAAATTGTTCAGTTTTATGAATCTCTCAGCATTTTCCAAGATCATGAAGAAGTATGAAAAGGTTAGACTTTTACACCTATGAAAGTTCAGTTTTTTTAGTTGCATTCTTCACAAATTCTACATTGGACTAAGGACTTATGAAAGAATATTGTTCTGTTCAGAATTAAAATTGTGACAAGATTTGCTCAATTTTACTTTATTTGTTTTAATATGTTTGTTCGAAAAGAATGCATCAAGAGGAGCTTCAAGAGAATACATGAGAGTGGTGGACAACTCCTATCTTGGCACTTCTGATGAGGTTTGTTTGAATCACATGTGTTGCATTCATAGTATTAATCATGATTAGCTCTTCATAATGAAGCTTAGCAAGTTAAGTCTCACATAAATGCCCCTGAGGATACCTTGTTAAAAGGCAAAATAATTCTTTTTCCTTTGCCTATAGTATTAATAATCAGATTGGCAAGTTTACTATATAGCTTCTTCCTTGCAGTAAAGAAGATCATATGATTTCAAAAATCATGGTCATAGATTGGTAGTTCATATTATGAAAAATGAACTTGAATGGATATAGGGTCTGTTTGGATTGACGTATTTAAGCTTATCTACTAACGCAAGAAGTTGTGAGACGTTTGAGAGAGCTTGTGAAAACAGTTTATGACATGTTCATAAACTGTTTTCAGCTTATTTTCATAAGCTCTCTAAGATAGCTAATGAAAACTTCTTATATCTTATATGAAAAAAAATTGACTTTACTTAATATTTTGTGATGGAAATAGCTTATAAGCAATATTTTATGATCGAATGATCAATTACGGAATTCTTTTCTTATGTTTGAAATGGATAATTATCGTTATCCTTCTTTATTTTCCCTAACAATCTTAGTAATTCATTCCACTTCATCTAATTTTAGGTAAATTTTCTTTTGGAGAAAGTGGAATCTACCTTCATCAGAAACTTTACACATTCAAATCACAAGAAGGGAAGGAAATTGTTAAGGCCAAAAATGAAAAGAGAAAGGAATAGGATAACATTTTTTACAGGTAAATAACACAATGCTATTTAAAAGTAAGTATTTGACTTGTTTAGTTTGATTAATGCTTATCTTGTCTTATTTCTTCTTGTAGGTTTCTTTTCTGGTTGCTTAGTTGCTCTAATAACTGCTACAGTATTAAGAATAGTATCTCAACAATTAATGGAGAAAAAAGTAGGGACATTTTACATGGAAAACATTTTCCCATTATACAGGTAACCCTATTTCTCAGCACCTTTGTTTTCATTTTTGTTGGTATACTGATCAGAAAAACAACTTATAACTTATGAAAACAGTTTGGCTTTATTTTATCGTTTGTTATAAAAACAGCTTATACATAAGCACTTACCATATATGTGATTCTGTCTATGCTTTATTTAAGATTGTTGACATTTCTTGCAGTCTATTTGGATATATCACTCTACATATGCTAATGTATGCGGGAAACACATATTTTTGGAGGCGATATCGGATCAACTATCCATTCCTATTCGGCATCAGACCTGGAACTGAATTGGATCATAGAGAAGTATTCCTTCTCACAACAGGTCATGCAGTGGTTGCAGTACTATGTTTCTTGATAAATTTGCAGCTGGAGATGAACCAACCGAATAGAAGCTATAAGACAGCCACTGAACTTGTTCCTCTGAGCTTAATTGTTGTAAGATTCATAATTTGGAATATAACTTCTTAGTACACTATTTTATACATATATATTTCAAAGATACAATTACTTCATCATTAGTTTTCACTCCTCACCACAACAGTCGAGGTCGTTTAAAATTAATTTACAAATTATGATTCTCATCCGTCAAATTTCAAATCAATGGCCGAGATTATAGCGTGTAACTTTTACCGCAAGTAATCCAGGTCTCCATTTGTAATGGACTACACTTACCTAACTTGTCAATTCTGTTCCATGTGCAGCTTGTTATTTTGATCACCTTTTGCCCTTTCAACATCATATACCGGTCAAGTCGTTTCTTCTTTATCCGGAGTTTATTCCGCTGCATATGTGCTCCATTTTTCACGGTATATTAACAACTAAGAATTAAGTTTGAAAGACACGATTAAATCTAGATGTACCTAATTAATAATGACTTTTCTTTGCAGGTTACACTTATGGATTTCTTCTTGGCTGATCAGCTTACCAGTCAGGTCTTTCTGTGCTCCTGTAAATTTCATATGATACAAATTAATACAAACATGTTTCACATTGTAATATCTTACTCGATTTCGTATTTCTTTTAGTTTCAATCCTTCAGGAGTTTCGTGCTTTACATATGTTATTATGGCCTTGGAGAACACTCAAGAAGGGAAAACAAATGTAGAAGTCGTGGTATCTATAATGTACAGTACTTCGTGGTTGGCGTCATTCCCTATTGGTTTCGCTTGGCACAGGTTCGTACGATCTTTTCTTTTTAATATCTTTCGTGTGTACATAGTGACATTTTTAGAAATGGTCTCTCTGCTTGCGGAGGTAAGGCTGCGTGCATCTACCCTAGACTCGACCTTGTGGGAACATCGTGCACTGACTGAGTGATTTATCTTTGTAGTGTATGCGTCAATTGTACGACGAGAGAGATATCGACCACGCAATCAATGGTTCAAAGTATCTGTCCACAATTATTGCAATGGTGATTAGGACTACCTTTGAAACAAAGAAGGCAATGACATGGAAAGTGTGGGCACTTATAAGTTCAGCTGTTGCAATACTTCTGAACATATATTGGGACATTGTCAAGGATTGGAGTCTTTTGCAAAGGCATTCAAAGAATCCTTATTTGAGGGATAAACTCATTGTTTCTCACAAGAGTGTTTACTACATAGCCATGGTAACAAAGAGATAAACAAAGTCAAATTTATTTTAACATTCTATGTGCGTGTTTCGATTGAACTGCGAATCACAATGATACCGTGATTTTATTGAAGTTTCAAAGTGTAGATTTTACTAAAATCATGTATGGTGACACACTGTGATTCTGTCAACAGGTTCTGAATGTTGTGCTAAGAATTTCATGGATGCAGTTGGTGCTTGAACTGCATTGGAAGCCCCTACATAGAGTGGCAATCATCACGTTGATTTCATGCCTTGAAATTATTCGTCGTGGCATTTGGAACTTTTTTAGGTAACTTCTAATTTAACATCATTAAATTTAGTCTCAATGGTTTTTATAATATACTTTTGAATGCATATAATGTGTGACATGACACATTATAATTGGTCAGGTTGGAGAATGAGCACTTGAACAATGTTGGAAACTATCGTGCATTCAAGTCAGTCCCTCATCCTTTCAGTTACCATGATAATGATGATGGAAATGACAAGGATGAATAGTGGTATCCTGGTTCTATGCAAGATTGCATCGTAGAATATAGAATTCAAATTTCAAATCAAAAAGTATACATTGATTGGGAATTTGGGATGTGAAATGTAAGAGACTAGAATGTACACATGATAAATTCAGTTGGGAGGTTGAATTTAAGAAAAAAAGAATTAACATTTTGCATTCACACAATAGTTGTACAAGATTTTGCTTTTATTTCTTCTGATATGTAAATATGTTTAGTTCTGTTTTATGTATCCCTTAAGGGAGTTCTTCAAAAAATTTGAAGGCTTGAGTTGAACACAAGTCTAAGAGGAGGTTTGAAAATAGTTTTTCGTTTTCGACTAGCAATGGACGTGCCTTGGTAAGTCTAAGAGGAGGTTTGAAAATAGTTTTCGTTTTCGACTAGCAACGGACGTGCCTTGGTTAGAACCTCACTAGGTGTGTCATTGCCTCAAGTGCAAAGATGTTTTACTAGTGTTAAAGGACTTTAAATGATCATTTGGGCGAAATGTCAATAGTGTTAAACGATAATTTGGGCAAAATATCACTTAAAGGACTTTCCATATTGTATCATTGGTAACTACTTTAAATACATTGTTATTCGGGACTTTAAAACAAAATAGAGTTTCTAAATACTAAGTTGACTTTGAAATAAAGGCTAAAAAATTTATTGGAGTTCAAAATTACATGTTAACAAGGTTCAAAATTACTCATGCTGAATTGACACCAATCAAAATCATTCATTTATCTTTCATTATCTATAGCATAAATAGGGAAAGACAAATGAATGATTTTGGATAACTGAATTGACACCAATCAAAATCATTCATTTATCTTCCACTATCTATAACATAAATAGGGAAAGACAAATGAATGATTTTGGATAACTACCCGTCTTTTGTTGATGGGTAAATAAGAATTTGTCAAAGCAGTTTGGTTCTATTTCATTCGATTGAAGTAAAATATATAATCATTTTGAATGGCAGACTTTTACCTATAAAGTCAGACTCGAGTGCAATGTAGTTTTTTTCAAAAGAATTTTGGAAATTGCTATATAGGTCCCTCATGTTTGCTCAAAAGCCCTGCAATTTATTGGAACGCATCTTCCAATGCACAAACCTAACAGAAGATACATTCCAATCGGCTTTTTTTCCATCGGAAGCTATCTTCAGATTGACCTTTTGTCAGGGGTTGAGCAACCTAAGGGGACTATATAGAGCAACCTTCAAGAATTTTTGCCCATGTCTGCAATGTCCCTAGGACCATGGTAAGCCTAACTATGAATACAAAGAGAAGATAAAAAAGGAAACATACAACAGTTCAATTCTTTTACACATCGAGATACTTCATGACCTTGGCATCATTTCAATATCAATTTCCAAGTTGAAACACCACATAATAATTCCAAAATGGTAGTGCCAACATCCAGATAAAGTGATAACGGTAAATACAGGCTTCTGGAATATCATTTACACGGAAAATAAGTCATGAAACTAGAGTAAAAATGTCATTTCATTTCACATTGGATTATTAGAAAACCCAAGAGGAGTGAGTATTCAATCTGAATCATGCCTCCTCCTCTCTTTATCTTTCTTGTGTCTCTTCCTGTCATCTGAATCACGAGAATGCCGCTTCTCACGCTTCTCTTGCTTTCTTTCCTCACGGGAATTCCGCTTTTCACGTTTCTCTTCCTTCCTTTCTTCGCGTCTTCTCTTTTTTTTACTTTCATCCTCAGATTCATCTTCAGTCTTTCTTGGTGATTGAATAGGCATAGGTACATTTTCTACCTCAGCTGGTGTATGCGAGACCTTTGAGGAACCAGGTTCTTCCCAAGGGCGGAGTTCTCTGCACAATTGTAAGAAATAAGTTACAATAATGACAAGGAATTTCTGGAAAACAAACACAAGAGATGGCATAGTAGTTCAATTTCGTAAGCAAAGGAGACTGTCTTCAAGAAAATAGATTCGCAATTTTAAATAAGCAATCAGCATACATTTAAAAGTGCAATTTGTAAGACGATATGCGACAAATTAGTCAAGAACTACCCTTATCTCCCATTATTTCAAAATGCAACTGCCAAAGTTAGAATGACAAACTTGAAGAGTGGATCAGTACAGCCAACATCCACCTTCAATATTAAATAATTGGCCAAGCTAAGTATTCATATTTTATAGACCACATCAACCCTTGTTAAGTAGTTTTCACATTCAGTGTTAGACCAGCATAACAAATAAGGGATATGAGAAATTACAGGATATAACTTTCCTCTACATAAGGTCCTAGGGTGATTTCACAATATTAAAAAGCAGCTCTCCATCCAACCATTTCCACTCCCCTCCCTTGAAACCACTAGTAACACTAACATAGACATTAGCTTGGTAAAAAAATGAAATATAAAGATGGAAAAGAAAGACGAGCACAAAAAGAAAAGATCACAAGTCAAATTTACAATGTTCTATTTCCAAATAATAGCTGTGAAGTGGACACACTTTTTCGCCATATAATAAATAAAGGGCCGGTTTGTTGTGATCCTTCAACAAAAACTATTATTTCGATTAAAGGATGTGTTCTAAACAATTTATAATCATGCAAATTTTCGGAAAAAAATAGTAAAGCAAAAGTCTTTTAAAAAAAAGCTGATTAGGGCTATTCTTACAACCTAAAATTTTGTTTCTGAAAAATTCTATAAAAAGATTTGTATTAAATATATTTTTTAAGCTTAAACTAGACCTATAGCACTAAGACGACATCCTGTTTTACCAAATCATAAACAAATTGGTTGCTCATTTTATAGTATGAGCTTAGAAATTACAGGTTTCTCGTTATAAGTAGAGTATATATCCAAAAAATGCGTATGAACATGGATATGTGTAATTACTCACTTTGGTGGGTAGGGAGATGAATACTGCGGTACCCTATGCAGACCTACACATACTCTGTCATCCCCACTTACTAGACTGTTTTTTGGACCATCTCATGCTTCAACAAATCTGAACTTTGGCACATCAGACTCAAACTGGAATAATTATGAATATTAAGTTGTTTATCATCTGATAACACATAAATCTTTTAAAAGAATCAGGACACACCATGAGAAAAATCAAAATCTAATACACAAGACTTGTTGGAAATTCCGCCTTAATTGCGGTCCGCCCCTAGTCGCCTAAATTGCGACCTTTCGTTAGCCTTCATATTGCAGCCTCCAACACCTTCATTATGTTGGCTTTGAGGTGGTGGATTTAGTCCCACATTGGATAGATAGGACTCTTGAGAAGTGTTTATAAAGAGGAGGCACTACTCACCTTACAAGCCGGTTTTGTGAGGATGAGTTAGGCCCCAAATTTCAACAAGACTTTACATAGTATATAAGAATAAAATTTTATTTCCTAAATGTGATCACAAGCAAACACACTGTTTAAGTCGTGGGGTGTTAGATAGAGAGGTAAAAGAAAAAAATTAAGAGTTCTAGAATTGTAAATATGGTTTGATATAGTTGATGGTTATGATTTGATACGACAAGACTTAACATCGCAGCCCTTATTTATATCAAAACAAAACTTGAAATCCAGATTAACTAAGGAAATAAATCAATCACCATCATAACAAAGAAATATGAAAACTAATTTTATGAGGTAGTCTAAGATAATATCAAGATTATACGAAAACTTATTTGAGCTTCTTAGAAGGAAAGGTGTTTTTCTCAATAAAAAAACAAAAGTTTTAATCATGCAATTCTCGGAAAAAAAATAAACTGAAAATCTTGAATAAGCTGTTATGTCTTTTATTTTACTGGGCTGTTAGGTCTGTTCCTATAAGCTAAAATCACTTGTTTGAGCTTGAACAGAACTCAAAGCCACCAAGACCAAAATTAAACTTGGTAACTACAGAGAGGTTTAGGACTTGTACTTCAATATTTAGCACATCAAATAACAAACTTTAGCACATCAAACACACACTGGACAAAGTTTTAGGATATTTAGTTATTTATGACAAGATGACATGTAAATCTTCTGAAAGATTGAGCAGTCACCATGAAAAAAACCTAAATATAATACATCAGACTCAAATAATAATCTTATTTTCCACACGTCACCACAGGCAAACCAGCTGTTCCTAAACCAAATAATTTATATGATGTCCTAAAAATAAAACAAATGTAACAGGAAATAGAAAAAATTATAAAGAAAATAAACCCACTCTATTACTTTCAAAATATAAAAATCCTGTGTAGTCAATTTACCTTGCAAAACCAACACCTTGAACCCTTGCTGCTTCAGCATGACCTTCACCTAAGTCTTCTGCTGTAGACCCTCTCTTTACTAGTTCTGAAAATTCATGTTTATCAAGACGGTTACCTTGAGGACGACTAGCACGCTTAGGAGCCAAGCCGAGAGCTTCCCTCATTGCCTGCTCCTCCTCTTCCTTAATTCTTTTTATCTCTTCTTTTGCAGCCTCCATTTCTTCATTTTGGGACTTTTTATCCCGGGTATACCAAAAAAGGTCTTTCCCTGTTAAATAAAAAGACAAAATTTAAAGATGGTCCCTTATTTAGATGTGAATAGCCAAACAACAGTCTAATGTGTATATGTACGTGTCCCTCTACCCTTTACAAGCAACCTAGGAGAAGGAAAGAGGATGGATAAACTAACTTGCATATGTCTCTTTAGCCCTCTTCAACCTTTCTAGCTTCTTAAATTTTAGTTCAAGTAAATAAAAAATATCTAAACTTACAATTACATTGGATGGTATACATCTCTAAACATAGTCATAATCTTTTCTACGAAACACGTCCAACTAACTTAGCATATGCAGTGCTTTTGTAGTTATGTCTCATGTTACAAGAAATATCATGTCATAACCTAAACCATAAAACCAAAATGACGAAAATAAAGCTGTACAAATGTCGCCTGAGGATAGGATATAGTGCAGGCTTAAGGAGAAACATAGATTTTCAGAACTTTGAATTAAAACGTTTAAATTTGGCTCTAGACTTGGGCATAGATTTCGTCCATAGAAGAAACTTCAGATCTTTTCAATAGCATCAAATTGAAATCTTATATCCTATTTAAACAGCCAATTTACTAAGCAAAGACTGACCGATCAACAGTTTTGATTGAACCATACACATAGAACAAGACAAACTTAAATTTCGAACATCTGAAATGCCTATACAAGACTATAAACAATAAATAGTTAAAATAACCATGTTGAAGAAAAAGGCCTTCAGCTTGCATAATACTCCCTCTCGTCACATTTATAAGCAAACACAGCTTTTTAGACTCATTGAATAACTAATGCGCGCTATAGCCACTATTTGACATCACAAGTATTTTCCGCGGCGGACGTATGAATTAAAGGAGTAAGGTAAGGTAAAATAAAAGAAAAAAAGTTTACCTTTCTGCCATCTACCAACAGGAGCCTTGAGACTATGACCTATATAATTCTCCCTGTGTTTATCAGCTTTTACATCATCCCAAGTGAACTCTGTTCCATCAAAAGTGAAACACAGCATTAACAAAATAAATAAATGAATATTAATTCAAGATTTATACTACTAAGTTCAACAATATCATACATAAATAATTTAATTGAAAATTATAAGCATAAGTTAAACTTGTAAGAATGAATTTTGTGGAAATTAGGGTTGTGCCGTAAAATTAAACAAAATAGGAATTAGGAGAAAGTATGAATAAGATGGAATTGAAGAAGGAATTTGTGAAATTTGAAAAATTGGAATTGAAATTGAAATTGAGATGCTAAAACTTACGATCTCGACCGCCACGGACGCCACCTCGAGTTGGATGATACATGTTTGGCTACAGACAAACGCGATTTTCTAAATAATTTGATTTTTGGTTTTACTCTGCGTTCTTCCAACAAAAACGAAAGGGGTTCGTCTTCGTCTTGCCGTTCTCAATTTGTACTCCTTTCGTTAAATCTAAATGTAGTTTTGGAATATTAATTTAAATATTGTAAACATATATTTTAATAATTGCAAAGTAAAATAAAAATTATTCCAACTTCACAGTAATTAAAAGTTAAGAAAAAATTAATTTTCCTTCAACTTCTTTAATTAAAGTTAAGATTTCAATTATGAATTTAACCAATACTAAATTCACACTCTGTGACGTAGATTGAATATTGAAGATAAAAAAAACCAAACTTTGTTTTATAAAAAAAAATGTTTTAAAAAAATAACAAATTTTGTTTAAAAATAACGAACTTTAGTTTTCTAAATAGATATCATTAATTAGATTTATTGAGAAAAAATAATTTGCGAAAGGGTACAAGTGACAAAATTTATCACGGGAACATGTTTTCTATAGATACTATATTTTCCTTGATGCAAAATTTATCACGGGAACATGTTCAGCGTATGGCAGCTATTCTTTGGAGTATGTGGAAACATCGAAACCTTAAACTTTGGGAGAATGAAAATGAGTTATGTGCAAATGTTGTCGATAGAGCACGTCATCTTATAGGAGACTGGAAGTACCTCCAATTGTTCACACTAGAAGTATGATGTCGTCCAGTTCATTCGCAAGTGTGGCTTCTGATGTGCGCTGGCAGCGCCTGCAACAAGGTGGATTGAAATGCAACGTTGATGCTTCTTTTTCGCAGGCTTGGAATCGTACAGGTATTGGCATGTGTGTAAGAGATGATGATGGAGCTTTTGTTCTAGCAAAAACTATGAATTTTTCTCCTTTATGCCCCGTCTCTGTGGGCAAAGCGCTAGGGTTGTTTTATGCTTTGGAATGGTTAAGTGACATGTAGATGGATAACGTCGATTTTGTGGTAGATTTCAAAACAACAATTGATGTTTTTCACTCCAACAGTTCTGATGTCTCAGAATTTGGTCATATTATTTCAGTGTAAAAGACTTTTCACTTCCCAATTTACAAACTCTCGGGTGGAGTTCAACAGGCGACAAGCAAATGAGGTGGCTCATGCTCTAGCAGGAGAAGCCGCATTATCAGCTAGTCCCGCTATTTATTTTCATATCCCTAATTGTATTAACGACATTATTATTAATGAAATGCTATAAGCATCTTTTACTTCAAAAAAAAAAACTGACAAATCGTATCCATCAATATGGCAGTTAAATAAGAACGTTAAATTCGTAGTCAAACGACACTTAAAAAGAAATGGAGGAAGTAATACGTTAGTCAAAATAGTTAAAATGTTCCATTAATATGTCATATCAGTTTTTATAAGTTTTTTTTTATCAATCTCTATCGTAAAAGAGTTATTATCGGCGTTGATCAGTTATTTTAATCAATTAGTGCACAATAAAAAATTATTATAAAATTTTGACACACATTAAAAAGTAAAAAAAAAAAACATGAAATAGTAAAAAAAAAAAAATCTAAAGTCACCAAAAGCTAGAGGATCTCATTCTAGTGGTAAAAGAACAGGTTTTGGATCGTGCAAGTTCGAACCCGTTAATGTCTTTGAAGAAAGGTAAATCTAAATATTTTTGTAAATGGTCTTTGAGTTCTAAGGTATCCACCGCCTTAGATTGAAACATCATCATCTCACTCTAAATTTTATTTCATCAAAAACAAGATATTAATCTTATAATAATCTTATCTTAAACATGTGTGTTGGAAATTACTCACTCCGTTACGAAATATAAAAAAAAATTCAAAGAAAATTGATTTATTTAGACTCAGTTTTAAACTATATAGGTTAATTTTGTTTGACTTGCTTTTACTTCTATTTTGTAAGAGGGAGAATAAGATTGTAAACTGGAATTGCCCTCTACCTATCTCTAAAATTAAGAAAACCTATTTTATTAAACGGATAAAAATATATTAAAGGACAATTCATCTGATCCAGCACAAGACATGCACACAAAATAGTACTAAAAATTACTAAATAAGTATAGTGGCATTTCACCAATACACCATATGGAAGAAGGAATATCCTCCTAAACAATGAAAAAGAACACAAATTGTTGAGGAACAAAATTTAAGTATCCAGGGCACTTCAACTGATTGGTCCACCAAAGATTTAAGTTGTAATCAAAGCCCTTCATCACATGGAATTGATTTCCCTATTTTCAAAATGATAGTTATTCTATACTTTTAAATCATCCAAATATTAGTCAACCAGAAGCAACCATTTGACTTCAAAGAATGCATCTGCAACCCACAAATTTGATGACATGGATAATTGCATCATTTGACAATGCAAAAGAAACATCTAAGAATCGCAAAGTTGTTGGGCAAACTTTGTGAAACGTGACACAATCAAAGAAAATATGCAATAAAGATTCTTTAGAACTACATCCATTAATGCAAAATTACGAGAACCGTGCCATAAAAATTCTTCGTCGAAATAAGATTGGATAAAAATCTTCATGCAAATAATGACACCTTCAAAGTGACCACTTTAGATTTGATAAAAATCTCCATGCAAAAAATGACACCTTCAAAGCGACCACTTTATTTGTCCTTGAATGCTCAATATCGACTTCCTCACTGTTTCAGTAAGTGGTATGCTCATTTCACTGTCTATTCGTCATTATGATCAACCATCCAAGACCACCTATCATTCATATTAGAGCCTATGCTATTTCATTACAAGGAAGATTTTAGAATAATAAGATGATCACTCGTGGATAGACTGTGACATTTTCAACCAGATAAATGCTATTTTATTCGATCAACCAAATGACTCCAAAAAGAAAGTCTTTAAGCGTTACCATCAATTGGGTGGCCCAAATATTTAAACGAAGCTTTGTCAATTTTACAATGAAGCACATTTGATGACTCCTCCAACAAAGAATTTGCCAAATTAACACCAACCAATAGCTTTTTGTGAAAATTAACATTTAACCATGGCATCAATTCAAATAACAACATGATCGACTTGCTCTAATTTTTGCCGAGCTTTTTTTTTTCTCCCATATCAAAGTATCATCTTGTAGATGAGTCACCCTAATATTTTTAACAATAGTTATTAGATATTGAGCATTCAAGGACAAACATAAAGTTAGAAGCATCTAATAAACATTTTCATGCTTCTGATTTTCAATGACCACATTAGTCCCTAGTATATCACCTTTTTTTGAGGTAATCTTTGGGATCACATTGTCGGGAATAGATTCTCTTTTTCATGTTTTATGATCTTCACCATTAAAACTCACCTTTTTTTCCTTCTAAATTCTCTTTCTTTCTCCTTTCCAATAGTTGCTTGAGATTATAATGGACCCTGTATGACATGAGAGAATCCATTCCCCACCTTGTCACTTAATACAATTGTTTGTATTGAAAGTAACAACATTTTTATAAAGTGATATCAGTAATTATCAGTAGCTATAAAATTAAAGGGATTCAAGAATGGACTTAATGTCTTTTCTAGTTGCATAAAACAAACAAACAAATTAACCCCCGAAGCAACTACCCATCTCACACAAGGAATTTTAAAGTGAGTGAAAATTAACATAAGTTGTTATCATATATACACTTACACAGATTGCTCAAGTTACTCTCTTCATTTTACTCTCTTAAATTTAGTCATTAATTGCCCATTTATTGAGAGAGAAAAAAATTGCCCATTAATTATAATATTCAATAATTTAAAAATAGTTTTGGAGGTTTTTAAAAAATCAAAATTTATTTTATATTTTGGAGATTTTTACAATAAACCTACTTAAAATAGTTTCTCATTTGAAACATTTCTTAATCTTTTTTTTTCTTCATATTTTATGTTTTATTTTAAATCTGTAACCACAATGAAAACTTTTAGAAGTGTTTCTTTTTTCTTTTCAAAATAAAACAGACTGTAGGTATTGACATGAAGCCTGAACGGACACGTGAAACCTGAGTGACATTTAATGGTAAAATGACAAGGATGACAACTTGACCAAGAAGGTACAAAATCCAAGACTTTTTTAGCTACCTTTAATTTTAGAGACTAAAATGACAATGATTTACAAATTAAAGCACCAAAATAGTGATTTGGTCTATACACATTCTTTTAGGTTAGGCCTAAAGTAAATTGACCAATATTTATTGAAATGAACTTTTAAGTGAAGAAAAATTAGTAATTAATAAAGGTAAATGAAGGGCATGTTTTGCAAGCCTCAGTGGAACAAATATTTCCTCTCTTTTTTACACTTTTTTCAGCTACCCTGGTTTCCTACAAAATTCTTGTATAATGGATGCAAAGAAATAGAGTTTGGGATTGCTCCTCTCAACTCATACTTGACTAGAGTTGTGATGACCTAGAAACGCATCACAGTTTCTTTCCTCACACAGACACTCGTGAGGGTTTGCATAGAAGTAGTCCTCCTCCTTTGGTTTGTCGATTGTAACTTTTCGCCGAGTTGGCTGTACAATTCTCTTTTCATGAACTTGTTTTACGCCATCCGCAAACTCGTGCCATTTTAGCGTTCCATTATGATGCATATCAACCAATTCCACGACCTTTTTTCGATCCAACAAGATTGTTTTTCTAAAATCAGAATACCTGCAGATGAACAAATTAGTTAGAAATTAAAATGCACTTTCTGTTATTACACAAATTTCACTTTCGTCCCTCTAAAATTATTCAATAATAGATAATGTATTGACAATAATGTATTAATAACATGCCAGCAACGTTAGGGGTAAATACATACCTTCGATGGCCTTCCACAAGTTTTGCCATGTTCCCATCATAAGTAGGGATAAAGGTGTCACTGGCTACTGAAACCATAAAATCCAAGGCTGCCATCTGCGATGAGTGATTCTGGAACTGCTGCAAATCATCACGTGTCAGCAACATTTCCTTTTTCACCTGAAATTGCAAACGCAGAAAGTCAGATGTGGCACAGCAGAATAATTTCAAAGACTGAAAATGCATCTTTCAGATCAGGTCCAACCATTAATGAGCGCAAGAACAATTTTCAACAGTTGTGTCATGTCCCAAACAATGAGCAGAAAAATGGAAGGAAGTTAAAATGCTGACAAACTCACAATTTGGGGAAATGCTGCTCTGAGTTGTGCAAGCCTACGTTCACCGCCATAAATCTCACCAGCTGCAATATATATCGGTGTCTCCCTACCAAAACCTAAGGCTCGAAGAACTAAGGCCGCCTCTTCTGGTGTCAAAGGACATAGACCCTGTGATCTCCTCTTTTCAGAAATTATCTCCTTTTCTCTCCACCAAGGGAATGCATACCTGAATTACACAAAGGGACAAAGAGTAATCAACATTTGATGTCATATAGATATCTAATTTCTGTAAGGGTGCCACAGAATCTTAAATCACAATAATATTTGTTAGCATGTAATCAAGTAAATAAGGATCTTAAATCTCAATATAAGAAAATGTTTCTGATTTCATTTCATGTTTTCCTTTTTGAATTACAAATCCACCACCTGTTTTCAATGTGTTTGCTGTAATAAAAAAATTGTACAAGAAATAATACTAAAAACACACAATAAATGGATCGCACTTCTGTAACATAGTGGCGGGCTATGTCACATGACATAGCCAGTAATATTGTGCCACGTGTCGCTTCTTTTTTTTAAAAAAAAATCAAATCAAATTAAAGAAAAAGAACAAAAACAGAACACGTTCGCACAGTGTTCTTCTTCTTCTTCAAAACGCGTTCTCACTTCTCCCTGTGCTATCCACCCACAATCATCTGTACTCACTTCTCCACCATTCGTCGCCGCCTCCCTCCGCCGCCGGAATCATCTATGCACAGGCCACCGGCATTTTTTCATGAACTGATGGATTGACCACTGTTCTGTCAAAGGGATCCAGTATTGTATTGTGTAGCTGTGTTTTCTTTTCAAATTTGTTGAATTTATTTGAAATTGATTAGAGATTGAGGGTTATCATCTCAGACAATTGATTTGGAATTTGAAATTGCTCAATAAAAAAAAAACAATGTTTCTACTTGTTATGTGAAATAATTACAGATAAAGAAAATACTTGTGAATCCAAGACTGTGACCTCTGAGATGTGTAAATTGCGGCATCGGATTCTGGTTTGAAGTGTTAAAATTGTGGCATCGGATATTGGTTTGAAGATGTGGTTTTTGGTGTGTTAATGGAGTATATGGTTGCTACAAGCACTGCTAATAACAATTGTAACTTGTGAATGTAGAAAGCAACAGAGAATGCAATTCTTTGGGATAGTATAGGTCGCACACTTTATAGTTTTGGATAGGTTATTGCAGTCTTTAGTTTTGACTAGACAAACCCTCAATCGCTTTCAATTATGATAATTGTTTAACACTTTAACTAAAACAATATAAAACCAAGGATATAAAAATGTCGCAGTGTCGTCGTGCACCATCGTTTCTCTATAATGAAGTTGATGTAACCTGTCGTTATGCACCATCAGAATGCTGTCATATATTGAATCACACTATGATCTCAAGATTGAAGTAATATAGTCCTTACCTCAAGCCAATCACACTATGACCTGATCAATTATTAGTCATAATGAATTTGAAAAAATAGCAGAAGATTACATAAGAACCACTCACGGCAAAGGCAATAAGTATCAAGCAATTACAAGTGTTTTGTTCCCAATCAAGTGTTCCTATTCTTTGCTTTCATTGAAATTTTGATTTTTATTATGGTTTGTTCTCATTCATATGAGCATTTCAATCATTAAAAAAAAAAATAGACAAAAAAAAAACCTTATGATGGCAGGTCGATCAATGGTGGCGGAGACGGTGGCGACTGGCGGTGACGACCGGTGGTGGAGGAAAAGCAAATGATTGACGGTGTTGGGTTTTGTTTTTGAGAAGAAGAGGAGTGTGCTACCAAGGGAACGTGTTCTGTTTTTTTTCTTTTTCTTTAATTTTATTTGATTTTTTAAAAAAAAAAGAAGCAACACGTGGCACAATATTACTGGCTATGTCATGTGACATAGCCCGCCACAATGTTACAGAAGTGTAATCCACAATAAATGGATTGAAAAAAAATGTGACAGTTTTGTAATTAAAAAGCAAAACAGAAAATAAAAACCAGAAAACGTTTCCCAAAAGTAAAAGGGCTTTAACATCTCATATATAAAAAATAAAAAATTGTTGTCAGTGTTGCATGTACAAAGTCTTTGAAAACAGGAAATGGATTGAAAAAAATATGATAGCTAACGAAAAACTGCAGAAAGAAAATAAAGACAGAAAAGATTTTCTAAAAGTAAAAGAGCCTTAAATAATATCTCTAAATAATTTAATAACTCATGAGATATATAACCACTACTCTCATATCCTGTTATTCAGAAACCGAGAGGATCCAAATCCCTCTTAACCTCAATTAATGACAGAAGCAAGAATGAATTAGAAGCCGATACATAGAGCCAAACATGAACATAAAAATACCTCAATCTTTTGAGTTCCTCGGCTTCTTTCTCTGAGCAACCCTGAGTACAACCTGAGAAAGCCAACATATCCATCTCATATCTAAGATGCAGTGCCACAAAAGGTCCCTTCTCGTGAAGCATCCGAATCAATTTTCGCCCTAAATTCTCAATTTGAGGAGTGAATTTAATAGCCTGGTAATTGACACGACACCTGAGTTTCTGTAGATCAAGTGGGAGACCGTTATTTGCTAGACGTGCATCAGTTCTGTTGAAGTGTAACACCTTGTGCTTTCCATAAAGCGGCAGAATCTGCAGTGTAGAGTCAATGGCGTTGGATTAAACAAAATGTAAATACATCTCAAAGTTAGAGAAAAAATCGTTATATCTTATCATACTTTTATACACTCAGTGAAGTGCTACTTTTTGGAACCTATGTTGGCTATCCAACACCAAAAGTAACTCATTTTAGTTGCTAAAAAACCAATACTGGTAGTCACCATAACTATAAATTTCTTCATGTAACTGATTCATAATTATCGACTAGTTATAAATTATAATAATAATTCCAAAGTTCTAATCAAGTTGGAACAGACACAATTCTGACACATTCAACCATCGTGGCTGGTGTACAAGTTTACTAAATAGGAAAACAACTTTATGACATACAATCATAAAAAATAAGAAAAACTCTCATAACTTATTTGAAAATCAGTGTTATTAATAGTGGATTGCAGAAAATAAAGGAACGCCAAAAATCCGCTATGTGAAATACAAGATAGCATTGTGGGCAAATAGTGGAAGCCACGTAGCAGTTGAAATAAGTCAATTATATGTTCTATAAAAAAAAGGCATGTTGCATACAAATAAAAAGGGAATAAAGACTTACATATATGGTGAATAGTTCATGTTCTTTAAAAGGTAGAAATAGCTTAATATTGAAAAGTAATACACGCCGACTCTTTTCAGTTTTCTAATAAGACAATAGGTCATGTTTTTGTACACCCAAAGATTCTTCATTTTTATTCTTCAAAAAATAGCCCTATAATTCTATTTTATTCCACTATTGCCAATGAATCAACTAGCAGAAACTGGAATAGCAGTTGCTATTGCCCTAATAACGAAACTAGGATAGCTTTGAAGTTTTCACTGAAGATTCATCAAAATCTGCTATGATAAAGTGCTATCGCTGCTATTTGACAACAGTGCTGAAAAGCATTGAAAAATTAACAATTTAGAGAAAACCACACCTAATAAAGCCATACTATCCAAAAATATAGGTCAAGAATCATTAATCAATCATATATTATCAAACCTTAAATTGCAAATAGTTAGAACAATACTATTCATCTGTTTTCTCAAACGCAACTCATAAAAGAAACACACCTGCTCCAAGTAATATTTTTCATTGGACCAGCTAACAGGAGGCATCTCCAGGGTAGAATATCCAGATTTACTGCTAAACTTTTTAGGAACTCTTTTCACTATTCGAACTTCGTCTCGTAAAGAATCAATGAAATGCTTCACATCAAAAATGTCCTCAAAATTACTGCAAAAAGAAAACTACACAGCTTTAGAATGATATGGAGGTTAAATTAGAGGATACTCAAAAATAAAAATCAGAACAAAGTATATACCTAGGGTCTGCCCAAAATGATGTCTTATCAAGCTCTGGCACGACCAATGTGAGATTCAAAAATCGAGCAATTGCCACCATGTCACATATCTGAAATACCATACCACTAGATGAGTATTTAAGCTTATGATATCATACAAACAGATAAATTTTAGAATAGGAAGTACAAACCGCAGCACGCATTTGATTCAAGCCACCATTGCAGGAAACTCTTAGAAAACCATTACTTGTATAATTTCCTGTAGGTTGTCAGGTCAAAGAGCTTTAATATTCACCAAAATGAGTGAGAAAATAAAATTAAAACAATAAAAAATATCCTATACCTATCCCTATCCATCAGAACCATAGTATTGCTTTATATCCTATACCTATCGTCAAAATTAATGGCAACATTTAGTATTTACGAAGATAAAGATCTGATTTTCTCTTAATTTGTAACTTCTAATGTTCTCATCATATATCCCTGGCCCTTATTTTGTAATGTGCGGAGTATAAGGTGTACCTTGCTAAAAAGGTGATAGTGACTTGTTTCACTAAATTTTATTTATTTATAATCATATCCATGATTATTTAATTATAATACGACGGTTATCTATAAATGTAACACCCTAAAATCAGCATTTCAAATTATAATAACCCCCGGACAGTTTCAAAAACCACTATAGAACAACACTTAACAATCATCATACATCAATGCATACAACATTCATGCTCCCAACAGATTTCACAATGCACAATTCCACATTAAAACAAGCACATAACCAAAAAAACAAAAATTACCAACACAAATACAATTTACACTTGAATTCAGTTAATCACAATTATAATCATCTAACACCTAATATAAGTCACATAACACAAGATCAACAATACACATAAACTTCATTGCACAATTAATTTATATCAAAGGTTGCATTAAACCATCAAATCAAATTAAAACAAACAAAAAAACATATCTGATACAAAAAGGACTAGAATTAGAGTCAAGAAACTAACTTGGAGGAAGAAAAGTAATCGGAGGCGGGGATTTATCGACAATGCCATTATTATCATCATTTTGTTTAGGATGTTGAATTTGAGCAATGTTATATATACCAGTAGTAATCCCAGAAATGAAATGTGAATGCCATAGTTCACTCACTGTCACTAACTGAACCAAACAAATCCAAAGAACAATACTTGAACACAAACGAACAAACCAAAACCTCAAACGTATACCTTCTGATCTAACCTCCATTTCTTATCCTCATTGCCTCTTCATTGAAACCTTAAAACCTTCACATAACAAAAAAACCAAATTAGTATCACATAAACACACATAAAAAGAAACTCAATTTTACACGTTACATTGTAAAATTACATAAATTCATAACCCTACCTCGTACACAAAAATGCAAATTTGAAGAAATTGAAACCGACCCAGAATTTAATTTGAAGCGAATTAATGTGGGTTATGCTCAAAATCAATTTTTTTTGAATAAACAGAATTTGAAGTTTTTCAAGAATTGAGAAGAGAAGGGGAAAAATGAAAGAAATAAAAGAATGTAGTTATAGAGAAAGATTGAGAGAAGAAGAAGCAAAGATCGAAGAAGAAAGAGGATCAAATCTGAAAAATTGAAAGAAATTGACACATGTGTATAATGCAATTTTCTTTTTGGTTTTCTTTTTTTTTTTCCGGGAAAATTTTGTGTCGTTTTCGATTGGAAAATCTTTCTCTCTCTCTATCTTTTGTTTTTTCAAAGTGAAAGGGAAAAGAAAGAAATATTCGGTTTTGTTTCTCTCTCTATTGGATTTTGATTTTCTTCATTCACGTGAATTTTCAGAGTTAGTTTTCTGTTTTTGTTTTTGTTTTTGAGATCATAGTTAGTTAGTTAACCAACCTTTTCTTAAGAAAATGTTACTAAAAAGATGTGAATATTCCAAAGGACAAAACTTACCTACACTGTTCCCCAATTAAAACAAAACATGTGTCCTGATTGTCATTAAATTATAACAGCGTTAGCTAAATCACACACAGTTTAAAAATATTTGGAATTTGCATTTATTCCCCTTCCTCTAATCTGAGACCAGCTTGCTTCCACCCTGAAACACGTCAATTAATTCCATAGTGGAATTTCCACCGAACACCTCCACCATCAAGTCTAGAAAACTTTGGCTCAACTAATTTTTTATTTGATTTTAATCCCAGTAAAATGAAATTATCAACGAAGCTCTGAAGTATACAACTAAACATCCATGTCAACTATTCATCAAACAAAGAGAACCCAAATTATGAAATCAATCCAACACCGAATTTGAAGGGATTGAAATCAAAAGGTTGCAAAGCAAAAAATAAAAATAATCGTGTTTCGCATCTCAACACACATCCAAACTATTTTGTAGCCAGTATAGAAGGGATGAAATTAATGAAACATGTAGAGACGCACGCAAAGATGGTAGTAGTAGCTAGCAAAAGAGAAGAGGGCTCAATTAGTGATGAGATGGTGGTGCACCAGAAAGAACTAGTGTGTGTATTGTCTCAGGAAGGGAATTGACACGAAGATAGAGAATGAAGAATCAAGACCAAAGGAAAGAAATTATTATTTTGAAATTGAAACGGCGTTAAAACGGGGTAGTTTACTGATAGACGTGTTTTGATTTAATTGGGGCACAACAAGAACAACACCTATGGTACTATAGGTAAGTTTTGTCCTATTAAAACAAAACTTCAAACAAAACACGTGTACTGGTTATCATTAAATTATAACGGCGTTAGTTAAATCACACACAGTTTAAAAATATTTGGAATTTGCGTTTATTCCCCTTCCTTTATTCTGAGACCAACTTGCTTCCACCCTGAAACACGTCAATTAATTCCATAGTGGAATTTCCACCGAACACCTCCACCATCAAGTCTAGAAAACTTTGGCTCAGCTAATTTTTTATTTGATTTTAATCCCGGTAAAATGAAATTATCGACGAAGCTCTGAAGTATACAACTAAATACCCATGTCAACTATTTTCATCAAACAAAGAGAACCCAAATTATGAAATCAATCCAACACTGAATTTGAAGGGATTGAAATCAAAAGGTTGCAAAGCAAAAAATAAAAATAAAAGTGTTTCGCATCTCAACACACATCCAAACTATTTTGTAGCCAGTTTAGAAGGGATGAAATTAATGAAACATGTAGAGACGCACGCAAAGATGGTAGTAGTAGCTAGCAAAAGAGAAGAGGGCTCAATTAGTGATGAGATGGTGGTGCGCAAGAAAGAACTGGTGTGTCTATTGTCTCAGGAAGGGAATTGATACGGAGATAGAGAATGAAGAATCAGGACCAAAGGAAAGAAATTATTATTTTGAAATTCAAACGGCGTTAAAACGAGGTAGTTTACTGATAGACGTGTTTTGATTTAATTGGGGCACAACAAGAACAACACCTATGGTATTGTAGGTAAGTTTTGTCCTATTAAAACAAAACTTAAAACAAAACACGTGTACTGGTTATCATTAAATTATAACGGCGTTAGTTAAATTACACACAATTTAAAAATATTTGGAATTTGTGTTTATTCCCCTTCCTCTATTCTGAGACCAGCTTGCTTCCACCCTGAAACACGTCAATTAATTCCATAGTGGAATTTTCACCAAACACCTCCACCATCAAGTTCAGAAAACTTTGGCTCAGCTAATTTTTTATTTGATTTTAATCCTAGTAAAATGAAATTATCGACGAAGCTTTGAAGTATACAACTAAATACCCATGTCAACTATTTTCATCAAACAAAGAGAACCCAAATTATGAAATCAATCCAACACCGAATTTGAAGGGATTGAAATCAAAAGGTTGCAAAGGAAAAAAATAAAAATAAACGTGTTTCGCATCTCAACACACATCCAAACTATTTTGTAGCCAGTTTAGAAGGGATGAAATTAATGAAACATGTAGAGACACACACAAAGATGGTAGTAGTTGCTAGCAAAAGTGAAGAGGGCTCAATTAGTGATGAGATGGTGGTGCGCCAGAAAGAACTGGCGTGTGTATTGTCTCAGGAAGGGAATCGACACGGAGATAGAGAATGAAGAATCACGACCAAAGGAAAGAAATTATTATTTTGAAATTGAAACGACGTTAAAACGGAGTAGTTTACTAATATACGTGTTTTGATTTAATTAGGGCACAACAAGAACAGCACCTATGGTACTGTAGGTAAGTTTTGTCCTATTCTAAAAGTGGAAAGAGAAAAATACACTTTAATTAAGATCTAGTATTTTTTTTTTTAAAACATCTTATTACCTACCATATATACTACTACTACTGCCAAAATGTTTCATTGTCCTAAAATAATAATAATAAATTGTTAGCATGTTATAGATATAAAGATTTTACCGACGTAAACTTATGAAATCTACAAGGTGGATTTTCCCTTTCAATTGAATATTTTCACATAAGAGTCATGAATTAAAACTTTTAAGCGTTAATAGGATTTTACCTCTGTAATATAGATTATTTTCGATTTTCCCCTGTAAAATATTTTTTTTATTTACCTCCTAATTTTTTTTTTGAATACCCCCTAACAGGTCATTCAAAAACCAATTTTTTTTTATAGTTGCTGAAATGTTCGTTTTTGAATGACCTATTAGAAGGATATTCCAAAAAAAAAAAAATTTACAGGGGATAAATCAAAAAAAAAAATTATTGATAATTCGTCAAATTAATGTTACGCCACGCTCAAAGTAGTCATGATCTCCACTATCCTCGTTTATCACGAAAATACGTTGTGATTCGTACTATCTTTGGACTCGTCTTCGTTGCTCTTTCTACTATCGAACTTGTGTTGCATGTCAAATCCCTCCAACTTTTAACATACTCAAACTTTTATAAGGGTTTAATAGACTCACTTGTAGATTGTCGATTTGTTTGCTAACATGTTGACTTTTGTGTTGACTTCAACTTCATTTGAAAAATATGAATTTATCAATGACAATTATAAAGTTTGAATCATGGAAGAAGATAAGAAGCACACGGTGTTATCTAATAGACTATTACACATTGCTTAAAGGTATAAATGCAATGGAAAAGAAACAACAATATTAAAAATCTGTCCATGATTTCACCACTAATTTTTTTATGTAAATTTCACCACAAAACTTGAATTCCATTGATCCAGTATGACAATCAACTATTCTGATTTTGAAATGTTTTTTTATAAAGGCACATTTAAATATTTATTTGGTAATACAAATATGAATGTGCAATTATATGGAAACATTATTGTAGGTAGAAAATTGAATTTGAAAGTAATCAGGTAGAACTTGGATATTTTAATTGGCAATTAAGACACTAAAAAAGGAACACAAGCTTCTCAAACATCTAATCACTATTTCTACATAGAAAGTTGCAATTGTAATGCACAATTATTTCCTATAAACAATTCCACAAATATATATACTACTATCCTACAACACAAGATTACAAGAATCTCATCAAGACCAAAAGAAACTAATGATGGATTAGAATTCATCAATCTCTACCCAAAAATACAGAAAGGTAAACAAATTCTTACAAAGATAACTAGTAGTAATTGTAACGCCCTATCTCTATCTCTATTATATACAATTGCGCTATTTTTTTTTAAAGTACATGTGGCAACCTATTAGTGAAAGACATATTTAATGTTGTTTTTCATATACACACAAAATATGATAGAGTTTATAATAGGAAAATGAGCACCGAAAATGGAATTGTAATTTGATTAGGTAACCGAAAATGAGCACAAAAAAAAAACAGACATGGAATTTGCTTAGGTAACCGAAAATGTTGGGCAGAAAGTCAGAAATTGAAATTGTTGTTTAATGCACCAATGTTTTCTTTTATGTACACAATAAATATGAAAAAACTTATAATAGAAACAACAATCATAATTTGGTGAATTTACCTAAAATGTTATCTCTATTTGATAGGAGAAGTTAATGCACCATAATTTCAATCAAAATTATTTAATGCACCACGGTTGTAGTCGAACAAATGAACATAATATACAGAAAAGAAAAAAAAAATGAGCACCGATTTTATTTTGAAATTGTTGTTATGAGCACAAAAAAAAAACGGAAATGGAATTTGCTTATGTAAAGAAAATGAGCACCGTTTTTATTTTGCCAGGTTTCCTTAGCGGATTTTTATTTATGCATTGACATAAATAAAAAAAGGTGAGACCTAGCATGCCTTTGAAAATTGGTGGGCAATTTACCCAAACCAATAAAAATCAGCCATGTGTCATCCATTATAAAAATAATTTTTTTTTTTTTTGAAAAAACATTTATTATTTTATTTTACAATTTTAGCATGTATTTTATTATTTACATATTCACCCCATTTTAAATTAATGATATTTTACGATTTAAACCATCAAATTAGATTTTCCTTTCAATCCAATCACTATCCAAACCCTTTGTTTTTTTTTTTAAAAAAAATCTGGGTTAGGACAGATTTATTTAGACATGCATTCATTCCAATTAAGAATGACCCTTTACAAAATCATTAAAAATAAAAAATACCACCCCTACGATTCGAACCAAGGCACACACATTTTTGATTAAATAACTTAACCATTTGACCAATACATCTTGATGAAACAAATTGAAATGCAAAATATATGTTATTAGTGAGCAATATTTTTTTTTGCAGCGTCTTA